>Ga0256829_1001290_pt1 | contig 21033 bp, 25 predicted proteins | sample 131447metaG_FD_185979 | JGI IMG/M metagenome (GOLD analysis project Ga0256829, IMG submission 185979) | Hydrothermal vent microbial communities from Lau Basin, Pacific Ocean - 131-447 | ecosystem: Environmental > Aquatic > Marine > Hydrothermal vents | place: Pacific Ocean: Lau Basin | collected...
AAGAAAGCAAGAAAAACCATGCGGATAATGTAGAGAAAATTGGTAGCCTGAATGCTCGTATTGATACTGTTGAAGAAGAAAAAAGCAAGTGCTACACAGAAGTGGCAGTATTACTTGAAAGACAAACTCATCTCACTAAGAGATTTGAAGAGTGTGTAGCTAAGATGCAGAGTCGTGTTTAATTATGCTTATGTATTTTAAATTTGGAATTGTTTGTATCTGTATAACTTTAATTAGTGGGCTTTATTATCAGTATCACTACAAACCTATCAAAATACTAATTAGAGATAAAAAAGAGATAGCAAGTAAGCTAAGAAAAATATATTTAAAGAATAGTAGCTTAGAACTAGAGTTAGTTACTTGTCTTAACGATAATCATATAAATAACTTTGAGGGTGAGATGAAAGGAGCAGGTGATGCGATTGATGAAGATAATATTACTATTAATGACAAGCTTATTTTTTAGTGCGTGTGGACAATGTAAGCCAGAGATTAATACAGTCTATGTCAAGAGTAAAGTACCAAAGTTAAGAACACTCTACAAAGTGTCTCCATATACTCCAAAAAATATTAAATCGCTTGATGCAGATAATTATATTATTCCAAAAATTGAATTAAAAAAAGCAAGTGCAGTAAGTAAGAAACGTATCAATATTATAAACTTCTACGAGAAGCAAAATTTAAAGTTTAATAAACAGTTTACAACAGAGTAACTGTCACAGAAGTGTCGGTAGATATTCCCATAAAGTGCCGATTTTCGACTGACACTTGTATTTTTTTATCTAATTTTATCTAACCACTAAATCCTTACAAAGCACGGCATCAAGGGGCTTTATGGACACTTTACTGGTATCCCCACGTGGACTCGAACCACGAGCTATGCCTTAGGAGGGCATGGCTTTATCCAGTTAAGCGATGAGGACATACTGTTAAGAAATGGTATTATACATAAATTACGCTATAATTCGCATAATATAGTGTACATCGGTCATACACTTTACAAATAAAAACTTACTAAGCCTAAGACCGACAAATACGACATGGTAATAAACACATGTTAAGGCTCGGTCAACAGGAACATTATGAAATTTACACAATTAGGTCTTAACGAGTCACTATTAAAAGCAGTTAAAGAAGTAGGCTACACCACACCAACGCCCATACAGGCAAAGGCTATACCTCTTGTAATAGATGGAAAAGACGTACTAGCAGCCGCACAAACAGGCACAGGTAAAACTGCAGGGTTTACCTTGCCTCTTTTGGAACGTCTCTCTCAAACTTCGCCTCACATGAAAAAGAAACAAATCCGTGTTTTAGTACTAACACCCACACGTGAACTAGCAGCTCAAGTAGCGGAGAGCATAAAAACCTATGGCAAATATATGTCTTATCGTTCTATGGTAATATTTGGTGGTGTTGGCATAAATCCACAAATGGCTACACTACGTAAAGGTATAGATATAGTCATAGCAACACCAGGAAGACTACTTGACATTGCCAATCAAGATGGCATAGACTTTTCGGCAGTTGAGTGTTTGGTACTTGATGAAGCAGACCGTATGCTAGATATGGGGTTCATTCATGATATTAAAAAACTTATGGCGATGATGCCTAAAAAAAGACAAACTCTTCTGTTTTCTGCTACATTTTCAAAAGAGATAAAAACACTTGCTTCAGGACTCTTAAAAGACCCTGTGCTAGTAGAAGTAGCAAGAGAAAACTCTACCGCAGGACAAATAAAACAAGCCATATACCCAGTGGACAAAGGGCGTAAGCGTGAGTTGTTAGCACAGCTCATAAAAGCAGGTGATTGGAAACAAGTACTCGTATTTACCCGCACAAAACATGGAGCTAACCGTCTTTGTAAACAACTTGAAGAGTATTCAGGCATTAAAGCAGCTGCTATTCACGGTAACAAATCTCAAGGAGCCAGAACTAAAGCACTAGCAGATTTTAAAGCAGGAAACGTGCGTGTGCTTGTGGCTACTGACATTGCCGCACGTGGTATCGACATAGACCAACTACCGCATGTGGTAAATTTTGAACTTCCAAATGTTCCAGAAGACTATGTACACCGCATAGGTAGAACAGGAAGAGCAGGTATGAAAGGTGAAGCAGTTTCCCTTGTGTGCATAGATGAACATGAACTTTTACGTGCTATAGAGAGATTTACAAAATCAAGCATAGAAAAAGTAGACATTGAAGCTTTTAGACCAGACCCTAGCATAAAAGCAGAACCCATACAAAACGGTAGAGGTGGTGGACAAAAACGTAGTGGAAACCGTAATAATGCAAATAGAAACGATAGAAACAAGAAAAAGAAGCCAAATAGCGATAAAGCAGATGAAAACAAAACGCAAAACAGTAGAAAAAAGAGACCTAAAAACCCTCAAGCAGAAAAAATAGGTTCAAACCTACAAGCCAAACTAGACAAACTAGACAAAAAAGAAAGCAGAAGGAAATAATAATGAAAAAAGTATTTAAATTAACAGACCCAAAAAAACATGAAGACCGCGTACTTGAAGCTATTAAAAATGATATTAGAAAATATGCTAAACGCGAAAAGAAAAAAAACTTACCAGACAAGGCAACCATGTATTGGGACTTTGAGTGCAAAGTGGGTGCTACTGCCGATAGTGCCAAAACAGTAACATTTGAAGAAATTGTAAAAGAATTAGATATTATCAAATCTACAAAAGCTACAGAAGTATATATAGAGGTCATAGCAAAAGCAGTACTTAAACCTCTGAAAGACGACTAGAAAGCCAATAATGTGTTAGTCACATATCTTCACCCTTAAACAACATTTAGCTATAATCGCGACCATATTATACAGAGGAACACATATATGAGAACACATTATTGTGCAGAAGTAAACGAAGAACACATAGGACAAGAGGTTACTGTAGCAGGTTGGGTCTCTAGTCGTAGAGACCATGGGGGTTTGATATTTATCGACCTTAGAGATAAAGATGAAGTAATTCAGCTTGTTTGTGACCCAGCAGATAATGCTGAAGCTCATAAACTAGCAGAAGATGTAAGAGACCAATTTGTACTAGTGGCTACTGGTACCATGAGAGCTAGAGGCGAAGGACTGGAAAATCCTAAACTTAAAACTGGTAAAGTCGAACTAGTTGTAGATAAATTAGTTATAGAAAACCGTTCTAAACCTATGCCTTTTGAACTCAATGACGAAAAGGTAAACGAAGAGATTAAACTCAAATACCGTTACTTAGAGCTAAGAACTCAAAAATCTTACGATATTTTTAAACTCCGTTCAAAAGCTACCATTGCTGCACGTAATGCACTTGATGAGTTAGACTTTCTTGAAGTAGAAACTCCCATCATTACCAAATCAACACCCGAAGGTGCTAGAGATTACCTTGTGCCAAGCCGTGTACACAATGGTGAGTTTTATGCACTTCCACAATCACCACAACTTTTTAAACAACTTCTTATGGTTGGTGGCTTTGACCGTTATTTTCAAATAGCAAAATGTTTCCGTGACGAAGACTTAAGAGCAGACAGACAACCAGAATTTACCCAAATAGATGTTGAGATGTCTTTTTGTGATCAAGAAGACGTTATATCTGTAGCCGAAAAACTCATACACAATATATTTGATAAATGTGGATTTAACATTCCTACTAAGTTTACTCGCATGGCATACACAGATGCTATGGAAAAATATGGTTCAGATAAGCCTGATATGCGTTATGACCTAGCTATGGTAGATGTGATAGACATATTCTCTCGTTGTGATAATGAGATATTTTCCAATATCGCCAAGGACACTAAAGCTAACCGCATTAAAGCACTAAAAGTTCCTAAGGGTGATGAGATATTCTCTAAACGTCAAATGAAAGGCTTTGAAGAGTATGTACGTAAATTTGGTGCATCAGGATTAGGATACTTTCAGATGAAAGAAGACGGTTTAAAGGGACCTTTAACTAAGTTCTTTACAGATGAAGATATTCAAGCGATTATAGATAGATGTGAACTTGAAGTAGGTGACGCGGTATTCTTTGGGGCTGGAGATAAAAAACTAGTACTTGACTATATGGGACGTTTCCGTATTTATCTTGCAGAGATTATGAATATTATCCCTAATGATGTATTTGAATTCTTATGGGTAATGGATTTTCCTATGTTTGAAGTAGAAGATGGAAAAACAAAAGCAATGCACCACGCATTTACTATGCCTTGCCTTGATGAAAATGGAAACATAACTTACGATGATATAGAAGAGTTAAAATCCGTTGCGTATGACATTGTACTTAATGGTACGGAGTTAGGTGGTGGGTCTATTCGTATTCATAAAGAAGATTTACAAAAAGAGATATTTAAACTTATGGGTATTTCAGATGAAGAAGCTCAAGAGAAGTTTGGCTTCTTGCTAGAAGCCTTTAAATTTGGTGCACCGCCACACGGTGGATTTGCTTTGGGTCTTGATAGACTTATTATGCTTATGACTGGAGCTAATAGTATTAGAGAGGTAATAGCCTTCCCTAAAACGCAACGTGCACAATGTCTTCTTACCTCTGCTCCAAGCCCAGTAGAAGATGAACAACTTAAAGAGCTAAGTCTTAGAATACGTAAACAAGTTAATGCGTAGGGTCGATTTATCGACCGATATTTTAAATAAAAGGGAAACAAAATGAAAAAACTATTTTTAATCATCGGAGCACCAGGCTCTGGAAAAACTACAGATGCTAGTATAATCGCTGAAAAAAACGAAAACATAGTTCACTACTCAACAGGAGATATGCTACGTGAAGAGGTAGGTTCTGGTTCAAAGCTAGGACAAGAGATAGAGTCTTACATATCTAAAGGAGCATTAGTTCCACTAGAAATAATCGTAAATACTATAGTCTCTGCCATAAATAATGCACCTGTAGATAATGTACTCATAGACGGATACCCAAGGTCAGTAGAGCAAATGACTGCTTTTGATGAACTTGCAAACAAAGAAGACAACATCGAACTAGCTTCTGTTATAGAAGTAAGAGTATCTCAAGATGTTGCAAAAGATAGAATATTGGGACGTGCAGCAGATGCCAAACCAGGAGAAGAGCGTTCAGACGATAGCATCGAAGTATTTTGGGACAGAATGAAAATCTACACAGACCCTTTGAGTGAAATACAAGCATTTTATACAGATAAAAACCTACTAAAAGTCATAGACGGAGCAAGAACACTTGAAGAGGTAGTAGAAGATATGGAAACTTTCATTAAAAACAATATCTAATTCAGGAGAATGAAGATGCAAACTTTTATAAAATTTTTGACACTCTTGCTGATTGTAGCTACAACACTTCATGCAAAAAATGGAGATAATCTTATAGGTATCGGTGCTAAGGCACGAGGTATGGGCGGAACTAGTATTGCCGTATCCCATGGTGCAGACTCCATATTGGGAAATAATTCTCTTATAACTACAGTAAAAGGTACTGAAATTTCAGTTGGAGGCACTCTGCTTATTCCAACTATTAGCAGTAAACTAACACTAGCTACATCATCTCCAAGCCATACAAGTGACACAAGTACTAATGTGCTTCCACAAGTCTCAATAGCTCACAAAATAAATGACAACTGGTATATTGGTGTAGGTATATATGGTACAGCTGGAATGGGTGTTGACTATAGCAAAATTGTAGATAATGGGTCTAAAAACTTTAGTATGTTAACGAACCTACAACTATTTCAACTTGCTATGCCAATAGCATATAAAAATTCTGGGTTTAGTATATCAGCTACACCTGTAGTTCAATATGGTAAATTTCAAATAAGTTTCGATACCTCTTCTTATGGTGGCGGAAATATTGGTTCAGGCTCTGCACAAGATACTGGTTTTGGATACAATATCGGCTTAGCCTATGACTTCTCTAAAAGTGGTATAAATGGGCTTAGTTTTGGTGCTATATATAAATCATCAATAAATATGAGTTATGGTACACAAATTAGCACGGCTATGGTAGGATTGAATAGGCTTCCTTTAAAAACTTCACTACCTACAATAGATGAACTAGCACAACCTAGTGAATATGGTGTTGGGTTATCTTACAAAATAGACAAAAGCACCCTTGCTTTAGACTACAGAAAAATAAGTTGGTCATCTGCAAAAGGCTACAGTGATTTTGGCTGGATAGACTCAAACGTATATGCAGTTGGTTACGAGTTCGCACAAGACTCATGGATAGCAAGAGTAGGATACAACTACTCATCTTCAGCTATAGTAGAGTTACCTTCAACAGGCACAAATGGTGCAAATGCAACAGTACTAAATCTTTTAAATCTTTTAGGGTTTTCAGAAAACACACAGCAACACTACACAGTAGGCTGGACATACGATTTTCCAACTAAATTTTCTGTAGATTTAGCTTATGTTTACTCTTTAGAAGCAAAAGATACTTTTATACTAGGAAAATTTGGTACAGGTTCAGAGATTTCTACTTCTCATAAAGAAAGTTCATTCTCTTTTCAACTTAACTACACATTTTAATCTTCATAGTCCTTAATAAGTATTATAAAAAATTATATTATATATTTGCATAAATAATATATAATATAATTTATAAGTTTATATAATTTTCAAAGTTTATTAATGATACTATAATAAATATCAAACAAAAGGATAATAAATGAAAGTAAAAACTTTAACAAAACTAGTAACTCTCTCGTTCATAACAGCCACAACATTACATGCAACAAATGGAGACCACCTTATAGGGGTAGGTGCTAAAGCACGTGGCATGGGGGGAACTGGGATTGCCATATCTCATGGTGCAGAATCTGGGCTTGCAAATGGTGCCCTTATAACATCTACTAAAGGTACAGAGATTTCATTTGGTGGAACTCTATTTGCTCCAACTATTAAAACGCAAATTAAAAATGGTGCTCCAGGTAACCCAGAATACACATCTGATGCTAAATTAAATATGATTCCAGAAGTCTCTATATCTACTAAAATTAACGATAACTTTTACATTGGTATAGGTATGTGGGGGACTGCGGGAATGGGTGTTGACTACAGTAAAGCTACAGGTCAAAACTTTGCAACAGGTAAACTTGCCAATTTTAGCATGGTTACAAACCTACAACTTATGCAGTTTGGTATGCCAATTGCCTACAAAACAGAAGGGTTAAGCCTAGCAGTTACCCCTATCTTACAATATGGAAACCTAGATATAAACTTTAAAACAGCTAGCCAAGGTGCACCTAATCCACTACCTAGAGGCACAGTATATACTGTCGGAGCAGGACTAGCTCAAGACTTTGGTTTTGGATACAATCTAGGTATTGCCTATGACTTTTCTGCAAATGGAGTTGCAGGTCTAACAGTGGGTGCAACATATAAATCTTCCATAAAAATGAAATATAATGGACAAGTATCAAATGCAGCTTCACAATTTGGTCTAACAACAATTACAGATACCCTAGAACAGCCATCGGAATATGGTGTTGGTGTTGCTTACGAGATGGGTCAGCATTCATTTGCAGTAGATTATAAAAAAATCAACTGGTCAAAAACAAAAGGTTATGGTGACTTTGGCTGGAAAGACCAAAATGTTTATGCCATTGGTTATCAGTTCGCTCAAGATAACTGGGCATTAAGAACAGGTTTCAACAGTGGTTCTGCAACAGTAGTAGAGCAAACCAATCCAGCACTTAATATGCTTAATCTTTTAGGATTTCCTGCAAATGCTAAGCAACACTATACATTTGGTGGGACATACGGATTTTCTTCACAATTCTCTGTTGATTTAGGTTTTGTATACTCTCCAAAAGCAACAGATACGTTTAGTACATTTGGAATACCTGGATTTGCAGCTGGTTCAACAGTTAGCACTTCTCATCAAGAAAACTCTCTATCTTTCCAACTTAACTACACATTTTAATCTACACTTTTTACTAAAGAATGCTATTTAAGCATTCTTTAGTCATACTTTTATTACACTATAACTTAACACTATACTAAAAGGAAAAAACATGTCAAAAATGATTACTAAGCTTCTTGCTATATCGGCACTTCTTGCTTTATCATCGGTCTTTGCTCAAGCAGGTAAGGTATCTGCTTATTACACCGCTCCATACGCTTCTACAAAAGCTGTAGAGTCTAAACTAGGAGGTGCTGGCTTTAAAGTTCTAGCTACTTATTCACCTGCTGGTCATGCCAATCAAAAAGTTGTTGTATTTACAAATAAAAAGCTTATAGCACTTGCTAGTAAAAAAACACGTGGTTTTGCTGCCATTCAAAGAGCAATAGTCGATTCTAAAACAAAAACAGTAATGGTTACAAACCCAAAATACTGGCTAGCCGCATTTATGCAAAAAGACTACAAAGCTTCAGATGCTTCTTCTGTTCAAAGTGCTATCTCTAAAGCTCTTGGCAAGTTAAGTGCTACAAAAGATGTACTTGACGCTGGTAATCTTTCTGGATATCACTTTATGCTTGGTATGCCTTACTATAAAGAGATGATAAAACTAAAAACTGGCGGAAAAGTAAAAGCTAAGAAAAAAATCTTCGAACTTAAACTTGCAAATGGCTCTACACTTATTGGTGTAAACATGGGCAAAACAACTGAAAGTTTTGTAGATAAAGTTGGTTCAGATAAAGCTATCTTGCTTCCATATACTATCTTAGTAGAAGATGGAAAAGGGTACGCTCTTCACCCAAAATACTACATAGCTCTCTCTTACCCACTTCTTTCTATGGGTCAATTCATGAGTATTTCAAGTATTCCAGATGTAATAGAGAGAAAACTTAAAAAGATTTTCAGATAATCTTTTTATTATCAGATGGGCTACCTCCATGGTGCCTATCGTCTTCAGATGAAAACAACTTCCATTAAATTACAACACAAGAAACCATTATGAAAGGGTTTATACTTAGCGTTAAAAAAGCTAAAAATGAAGACTCTATAGCTATGGTTTTAACATCTACAGAGGTAAGAGCATATTACCGTTTTTTTGGTGCTAGACACTCCATATTACAATTGGGAAATCTAGTAGATTTTGAAGTTGAAGGTGAAGATGGTCGTTTTATGCCTAGACTTCGTTCATTATCTCATATGGGTTTTTCGTGGTTGTTTGATAAAAACAAGCTTCTTGTATGGCATAATTTCATTCAAAAATTTGAACCTCACTTAAAAGATGCGGAAGAACTAGACTCTTTTTACTACAACCTACTACTAGACGCTGCTAAAAAATGGGACAAACAAAACCCTAAACGCATAGTATGCGAGAGTTACATCAAGTTATTAAAGTTTGAAGGCAGGCTATATCCAGAAGAAAACTGTTTTATATGCGAACAACGCATAGAAGAAAACATCTCACTCATGCAAGCCTTTAAACCAGCACATCCTGCCTGCATATATGCCCCTGCTTTGCCCACTAAAAAAATATTAGACTTTTTCCAAAGCCAAAAAACTGTTTTTTTAGAAGACCATGAAGTTGAATATATATATGATGTTGTTATGAAAGGCTTGTAGTACTTTTATATTCTTTTGCTTTATGTACTTTGGCATATCCATTAAGTAATGCATTGTGTTTATTAAACCCTTCGAGACTCAATCCTGTAAAATGTAGCCCATAAAACTTAACTTTTTGAGACAATATATCTAAACAAATATCTACACATTGTGAAGAGTACATTAGTGTCAAACTATTTTTATATTTATTCAAATCTCTTAAATTTAACTCTATTTCCAATAAAGCATCTAAGCACCTATATAGATTGGTACGATTATCATCTAAAATAGCTATATGCTTACACCATGTAACCCACATAGAAGCCCTTTCATGCTCACCTAATGCTAAATAAAGCATAGCTTTCAACTCACCTACTTGTAGACTAGCCCATGGCGTGTCTTTGTCCGCTACGATACCTATAAACTCTGTAACTTTTAGCATATCGCTATATTCGCCCTCTTCTAAATTTTCTAAGATGTCTTGTAATGCTTCATCGCCAAGCAAATCAAGGGACAAGATAGCTTCACGAAAAAATGCACCCTCATTGTTGTTACTCCATAGTAAATCTTCAACAGGGTAAATGTCTGACATAGCAGGAATTAGTACACGACAAGCATACACATCTAAATGGTCATAATCAGAAATGTATATCTCAAAGCCTTGTGAATGTGCTATACTGCTCATCTGCTCCCATTCTCCCTGCGTACTACCATCATAGTTCCAGTCTACAAAATCATAATCACTTGTATTTTTAAAAAAATCATAAGATATTAGTCCTGTGGAGTTTATGAAATGTGCTTCTAGGTTATGGGGGTCTGCTACTTCATCTAGATTAAAAGAAGGTGCATAAAAATCATCTAGCATCTTCAAGGAGCGACCTTGGAGTAATTCTGTTACCGTACGTTCCAAAGCCACTTCAAAACAAGGATGCCCACCGAAAGAAGCCAAAACAGAACCATCTTTAGGATTGATGAGTGTCACGGAAATAACAGGATAAATACCGCCCAATGAAGCATCACATACACGCAAAAAGAACCCTTCATCTTCAAGTTTTTCTATAGAAGCTTGAATGTGTGGGTATCTATTTATCACCTCTTTGGGAATAGTAGGCAAACAAATCCCCTCTGAAATAATCTTATTTTTAGCATAACGCTCATAAATTTCACTAAGTGCCTGTACGCGTGCTTCATTTTTAGTATTGCCAGATGCCATTCCATTACTTACATAGATGTTTCCTATAATATTTACAGGGAAATAAATATCTACATCATCACTCTGACGCGTAAAAGGTAAGGCACAAATACCACGCTTTGTAACACCAGAATTTGTATCTATTATTTGTAATGGGCTAAGTTCGCCATTTGGGTCATAGTAATCCCATAATACCTTATTTAAAAGTCCTTTTGGCATAGTGCTATCTTCATTATCAAAGCTAAACCAACGCTCATTTGGGTAGTGGGTAAAGGTATCTGTAGCAAACTTTTCACCTAAATAATAGTCTGCAAAAAAGTAGTTGCAAGACAATCTTTCAAAGTATTCTCCAAGAGCAGATGCCAAACATGACTTAGCACTAGCACCCTTACCATTAGTAAACATAAGGTCACAACTTTTATCTCGAATATGTTGAGAGTAAATATAAGGCACTGGGTTAAGTACAGAAACTTCATCTATTTCTATACCTATATGCCTAAGCTTTTCGTACATTTTACTTATGGTTTCTTCAAGGCTAGAGTCTTTGCCTTTTATAAATGTTTTTTCTGTCATGTCATGGTGCCTTTAATTTAGGTTTTTCAAGTCACCTTACTATAACAGATGACATATGCTTACGCCTTTTTTACAAACTCTTGCTTGAGTTTTATGGCACCAACTCCTGGTACTTTACAGTCAATATTATGTCCATCATTACCTTCAACTAAACGGATAGTTTTAATCTTTGTTCCAACTTTAATACCGTCACTACTACCTTTTACTTTAAGGTCTTTTATGACTGTTACGCTATCTCCATCTTGCAAAATGTTACCATTGGCATCTTTTACAACAAGACCAACTTCTTCCTCTTCTTCTACTGCATCTTTATTCCATTCGTATGCACACATAGGACAGATATATAGACTGCCCTCTTCGTAAGTATATTCACTCTCACATTTTGGACAATTTGGTATTGTTGACATAGTTTTTCCTTTTTGTTATAAAATTTGTGTGTATTTTACTCTTTTTTGTGTTAAATTAATTTGTAAACCGTCTTAATCTCTTTTTTTAACACATTATTGGCTAAACCATCTGCTATAACATTACCTTGCTCTAAAACAATAATCCTATCTGCCAATAAATACGCTGATGTGGCATCATGACTAACCATAACAGTGGTAGTGTTAAACTCTTTATGTAGCATTACTATTTCATCTTGTAATTTATCTTTCATTTTAGCATCAAGTGCTGATAGTGGCTCGTCCATTAGAAGTAATTTGGGTTTGTTCATCATGGCTCTACATAGACTCACACGCTGTTTTTGTCCACCACTAAGCGTGTTTACATTGCGTGTCGCTAAAGAGGTAAGTGCGGTAATATCTAAAAGTTTTTTAGCTAATTCATTATCATTTTTAACAAAAAGTAAATTCTGTACTACTGTCATATTTTCAAATAGTGCATAGTCTTGAAATACAAAACCTATATTTCTTTTTTGGGGAGGTAGATTTTTCCACTCTTTACCATCTACTAAAATACTTCCCATAAACTTCTCTAAACCTGCCAAAACTCTAAGTAGCGTAGTTTTACCTGAACCACTCTCACCCATAATAACAGTAAAACTTCCTTTTTTTATACGCAGATTAACATTAAGTATCATGTTGTCTTTACTGCCTTGTAATTCTTTTTTGATGTCTATTTTAATCACTATACTATGCCTACTTTTTTCTTGGAGTTATTAAAGATATATACAGACAAAAGCACGATGAAGCTCATAAGAACCATAAGTCCACTATAGATGTGTGCCTTATCATACTCCATAACTTCTACCATCTCATAGATTGCCACAGATGCTACTTTGGTCTCATTTGGTATGCTACCTCCAACCATAAGCACTACACCAAATTCACCAACAGTGTGTGCAAAAGTTATGATAAGAGCGGTAATAAGAGATGGTTTTATATTTGGTAGTGCTACATACCAAATGGTTTGAAGTTTACTTTTTCCTGCCAAATAAGAAGCCTCTAGCATATGTGGGTTTAATAATTCAAAACCATTTTGCAAAGGTTGCACCATAAAAGGAAGAGAGTAAAAACATGAAGCTACAACCAAACCAGTAAAAGAAAAAACTAATTGTACACCAAAAATGTCATGAAAAAATCCACCTAAAGTAGAGTTTGGAGAAAGTACCACTAAAATATAAAACCCTAACACAGAAGGAGGCAAGACAATAGGCAAAGCACTTACTGCCTCAAAGATGGGTTTAGCCTTAGACTTTGTTTGAGAAAGCCACCATGAAAAAGGTAATGCTACCATAAACAAAATAAGTGTAGTAAGCCCTGCTAGTTTAAAAGACAATACAAAAGGTGCAAAATCCATTAAAGCACCTTGTATCCAAACTTTTTAAGTATTTTTATGGCTTTAGAGCTTAGCATAAAGTCATAAAAGGCTTTTGCTTCTTTTTTATATTGTGTATGTTTAGCTATCACCATGGCTTGTTTTATGGGAGTATATAGAGCTGTATCTACATCTACCCATTGTACGCCCTCTTTGTAGTGTAGCATCTGTGGTGCGTATAGTGATGATTTTGATATTATGCCTGCATCTGCTATAGATGTTGCATATATTATCGTTTGTGATATTGACTCACCATAGACTAATTTATTTTCAAGCATATCATAGAGCTTTGCATTTTTCAGTGCCTGCTTTGAAGCCACTCCATAAGGTGCTGTTTTAGGGTTGGCTATGGCTATTTTTTCAATAGTATCATGAGTAAGAAAAGCCAAATTATGGTCTATTTTTTGTTCTTTATTGGAAAAAATAGCTAATGCACCACTTGCATAAACCATAGGTTTAAATAGTGTTAAGTTTTCTTCATAAAGTTTTTGAGGGTACTCAATATTGGCAGATAAAAATATATCGTATGGTGCTAAATGTCTTATCTGCGAAGTAAGTTTTCCTGAACTACCGCGTATTACTCTTACGTTTATATTTGGGTGCATTTTATTGAATGCTTTTTTTAAAGGAACCATAACATAAGACAGATTGGCGGCTATAGCAATGGTTATGGTAGAAGATAACAAGATAGTACTAAATAGTATTGGTATTATAAAAAAACGTTTCATTTTAACCCTTTAATATTTTACTTTTCACAAAGTTTTAATCTTGCTAATAGTCCTATGGTTGATGTGTATCCAACCTCTGTAAATTTAAGTTCACCATTTGCATCATATATAAGTGTTGTGGGGTAGGCTTTTATGTGAAATCTATTTGCCATTTTTCCATCTGTGTCGTTTAGCACTTTAAATGTTAAACCTCTTTTTTTCATATACTCTTTTACAGATGCGTTACTTCCAGAATTTACAGAAACACTTAAAACATCATATTGTTTAGATATGGACTCAATATTATTAGCTTCTATCTTACAAGTAGGACACCATGAGGTCAAAAAATGTATAACTAGAGGCTTACCTTTTTTACTAATATATGTAGTTCCATCTAAAAGCTTTATCTTCATTTGTGGTAACTGTGTTGTATCTAAAATCGGTTTACGTATATAGCTTATGGCATTACTTGCTATAAATAAAAGCATTACACCTATTACAATCTCTTTTAGTATTGATTTTATATTCCAACTCATGTTATGTCTAGCCCTTCCCAAAACTCATCATAATCTAAGTTAGTCATAGAGGCATCTTCTTCTATGCCTTTTTCTATAAGCTTTTTTTGTTCATTTTCAAAGTACTGCTCAAGTGCCTCTTCTATCATGAGATTTACATCTTTTTTTAGCATAGTAGAAAAACCCAAAAGGTCACTAATAGTACTTTGCTTAAAGTGTATATTTACAGTTTCCATGTGCTGTCCTAGTCAAGGTTTAAGTCTGATTTTTCAAGACGGCGTTTAAGCTTCATCTTCTGTTTTGCTACTTCACGCATATCTGCATGAGAGTCGCTTTCGTCCATTATCTCTACACCTAAAATAGTCTCAACGCAGTCTTCAAGAGTCACTATGCCTTCTGTTTGATCATAAGAGTCTTGCACTAAAAACATATGTTCTTTTTTCTTTATAAACAAATCTAGTGCCATAGAAACAGGAATGTTTTCGTTTATCTTGTAAATATCTTTTTGTATGCTACCTAGTGACACAGAATTATCCTCTAAAGCATGCTTAAAAATCTTCTTTGCCATGACCATGCCTGTAATATTTTCAATACTTTCATCAAATATAGGCACACGAGAAAATTTAAAAATAGCTGGTTCATTTTTGACAATATCCGCAAGTGTACGTTTACCATCTAGGGCAAATATAACTGTTCTTGGTGTAAGTATCTCATGAATTTTAATACTATCTAGCATCAAAATATTTTCTATCACATCTGATTCTTGCTCATCAAGAACCCCTTCATCTTCACTCATTAGCGTAGACTCTATAAGTTCTTGACGTGTTAAACTCATACCCTCATCATTTTTTTTAATACGGTTAGTTACAAAAAGCGTCATAAGTATAATAGGATATGTAATCCAAATAAATATACGAATAATATGCCCAGCCAATGGTGCTAACTGTTTCCAATACGTAGCACCTATTGTTTTAGGAATAATTTCTGCAAGAAACAAAATAGCAAAGGTCAATACAACCGACACCCAAAATACTGCACTAGAACCAAATACATGTTCTGCTTGAGCTCCAACTGCTGCTGCACCCAAAGTATTTGCGATGGTATTCAATATAAGTATAGAAGCGATAGATTTATTTATATTGGTCTTATGAGATTTAAGTAAAGCCCCTACTTTTGGACGCTCTTTGGTGAGTACAGAAATATATGGCATATTTACAGATAGTAAAACTGATTCCAAAACAGAACAAACAAAAGAGACAAGCACTGCTGTTACAAAATATAAAATTAACAAGTCCATAGACTAACAAAATCCTTATAATAAAATGAGGGTAGCTAACCCTAAAAAACTAAAAAAACCGACAATGTCGGTAACTGTCGTTAAAATAACGGTACTTCCTATGGCAGGGTCTACATTTAGCTTCTTTAGTAACAATGGCACCATTGAACCAAAAAGACCAGCCGATAGCAGATTTATAATCATAGAGAGTGCTATCACTATGCCTAGCATACCCTTATCAAACCAAACCGAAGCGATAATTCCCATGATTATAGCAAAAAATAAGCCATTTGCAAGAGATAGTATTACCTCTTTTTTTATAGTACGAAAAGCATCATGTTTAGCAATGTCACCCAAGGCAAGCTGACGCACAACAACCGTAAGAGACTGTGTACCAGCATTACCACCCATAGATGCCACGATTGGCATAAGTATAGCAAGTGCGACTATGCTTTGTAATGTCTCTTCAAACATACCTATAACCAAAGATGCACCTATGGCGGTAAGCAGATTGACCGATAGCCACATAGCTCTTGCCTTACCTGCTTTAAAAATGTCTTCATCTTCTTCTGCATCATCATCTACACCTGCTAGATTATACATTTGGTCTGTTGCTTGTTCGCTAATAATGTCATAAATATCATCAGAGGTAATACGTCCTAGCAAAATACCATCTTCATCTACTACTGGCATTGAATTTAAGTCATACTCTTGAAACTTCTGAACAACATCATATATATTGTCATGTCCAGTAGCTACAATTGTTTTAAATTTTTCTGGTGTTTTCTCAATATTTTCTTTAAGAGTTTTATTGAAATCAAATACTAAAAGATTATCTAATCCTACCCCATAACGTAATTTCTTATCTTTATCTGTTACAAATAAATAATTTACATTTTCAAGTTCATCATTACGTCTCAATTTTGCAAAATCGTTTATGACATCATGTACATTTTGCTCAAGACCAGCAGTATACACCTCTATTTGCATATATGCACCAGCTTCATCTTCTTCATACTGTTTTAGCTGAAGAATGTCTGCTTGGTCATTAGAGTCTAGTTCTTCAAAGACCTCTTTTGCCATCTCCTCATCACGTTCTTCAAGCTCTTGTATGAAGTCTGTTTGGTCATCAGATTCCAGTTCAGATACAGATTCGGCGATCTCCTCTGGAGTAAAAGACTCCAGTACATCTTCAAAATATCTATCTGGAAGTTCCAACGCAACATCGGCGATAAGCTCTTTAGGAATATACTGCACCACATCTAAAAAGTTTTTATCACTTAAATCTTTAAGAAGATTTGCTATTTCTGAAGGGTGTAGTTCATTATGAGGATGTTTATTTAAATATTCTGTGAGTTTATCCATATTATAATCCTTGTATGATAGGTGAAATTGTACTTAACTAAAGATTGAGTGTTGTAGTGGGTAATATGTAGAATATTGGTCGATAAAATCGACCAATTAGTGATTATTTTTGAGGAATATCACATTTTTTAGTAATAATGCAAAGTGGGCAAAAGTTTACAATTCCTGCCATAAGAGGAATGGCTCCCAAATAAAACCATTGGTTCCCACTATATACACCATACCCAATAAGTGCTGATCCTAGCACAATCCTAAATACCCTACAAAATGATCTTATTTTGTTTATGTTCATGAAAACTCCAATATAAATATTTTGATATATTATATTATAAATTACTTAGAGTTAAAATACAATTTAAATTATTACCCTATTAGAGACTAACAGTCTCTTTTTCAATCCACTGAAGATAAAAGTCATTTGCACCTAGCAGTGGTAGCATGATTATTTCTGGTACATCGTAAGTATGCATGGTTTCTATATCTTTTTTTATCTTCTCAAAAAGAGATTTTTTTGTTTTCATTTGCAATAATATCTCATCTGATTCTATAATTTTACCTTGCCAACGATACGAACTTTGTGTTGTTGTGCGTTGAGCACAGGCTATAAGCTTTTTCTTCAGTAAATCACTTGAAATTTTATCTGCATTTTCTTTCGTATCTGTAGTTGTGCTAATTATACAATAATTTGAGACTTCCATTTTTAATTTTTCCTTTGCTATACAAATGCTTTGCTTATAGTATACACTTTTGCATCTAAAAAGTACGTATTTTTAATATACCTTTACTACATACAATATTAAGATACAATATACATCTTGCAAAACTCATCAGAAACGATGGCTTCAGTCTCATCAAAAGGTGAAGCTAAAGCATCACTTCCAAGTTTTGTAAGAACTCCAATAACAAAAAAACAAAAAGAGGTCTTAGATAGTGAAAATAAATGTTATTATCATAGATAAAAAAGGTAAAGACAGCCTTTATAGTGGTCTTATTGAGCATTACAAAAAGATAGCAAAACCTTTTGCCAAAGTAGAAGTCATAGAAATCTTCAATAAAGAAATATCTAAAGCACAAGAGATATCTACAGAACTTGCACAAAAATCATACACAAAGGCATTAGAAAAATATATGCAAGGTGCTACAAATATAGCTTTAGACCCATCTTCTAAAGAAGTAGATAGTCATGATTTTGCGAAATTACTTAAGGATAGCGTACAAATAAATCTTTTTATTGGCGGTGCATACGGCTTCGAGAGGACTTTTTTGAGTAAATGTAATAATGCTATATCATTTGGTAAAATAACGCTTTCACATAAGCTGGTGAAAGTTGTGTTGCTAGAGCAAATATTTAGAGGTCTAACAATAAATAATAATCATCCGTATCATAAATAGGAATAATAAAATGTTAAACAAAACAGAATTAGAAGAATTTCAAAATAAATTGCTAGACAGAAGAGTGCAAATAGAAAAAAATCTTAGAGGTGCAACATTAGAACTAGATAGCATACGCGAATTAGAGTTAAACGATGAAGGAGACTACGCAGCAGCATCTGCTGAATCGGTTGTGGATAGTGCCATTTTAGTTCAACAACGCAAAGAATTAAACGAGATTGAACTTGCTTTAGATAAAATAAAAAACAATAAATTTGGTATTTGCGAAATGTGCGAAGAGCCTATAGGCATAGAACGCCTAAAAGTAAAAAACTTTGCAAGATACTGTATTACTTGTAGGAAAATTAACGAAAAAGAATGTAATTAATACTTAAAAACAAGTAAGGAGAGAAGATGAGATTAGGTTTATATATTTTTACATCATTAGTATTGATTGGTGTAGTTGGTGGACTCACGTATATGGTGAATTCAAACTTTTTCCTTATAGAAATCATGGGTATTAATTTTAATTTCCCTATAGCCTTATGGTTTATCTTACCTATGATTTTGCTTCTTGTTGTAACTTTGCTTCATATGTTTTACTATGGACTCAAAAACTATTTTTTACTTAAAAAATGGCGTAAAGATGCATCTACACTAGAAGATGCGGTTTACTGGTCTTTAGTTCATGAACCAAAAGAACAAAAATACTCCATAGATGAAGTAGGTTCTTCTGCCACACTTTTAAGTAAAGCTTCTATTTCTCTACATGATACGGTAGAGGGATTATCTCCTAGATTATCACGAGTTGTGAACATTATTCAAAAAATAAAAAATGGCGAATATGTAGACCTAAAAGAGTTAAAAATGACTAAGGTATTTAATCCTGGAAATCCTATACTCGTTCAAAATAGACTAAACTGTCTTGAAGCAGATGATAAATTTGTGGAAAGTGTGATGCGTTCTAACTCCGATTATTCACAAGTGGTACAAAAGGAAGCACTTGAAACGTTTGCACGTAAAGCAGACTTTATTGAAGCTAGAAAGTATAGTAATATATTTGATGTTGAAAACTTTTTAGTCATGCTAAATAGAATTACGCATGACGATAAATTGGGATTGACTACAGAAATACTTACAGAATTTATAAACGTTCTTGAATTAAAATGTGAAGACTACATAACCATAGCTACCATCAGCAAAAAGTGTTTTAAACCAGATGAAAATCTGCTTCTATTTAAGAGCTATCAAGATAAAAATGAAAAGGTTCAAAATGCATACTTATATTTACTTTTTGAATATGAATTATTAGAACAAGTAGCTAGATATTTAGAAGAATATGATGAAAAAGACTTTGTAAAATTTAGAGCATTATACACATTAAAACAAGAGCATAGTAAATTTAAACTAGAAGATATAATTGATATTAAATCTGTATGTAGTGAACAAAGGTTCTACTAAGTTTTATGGCTTCATTAGACTTTTCAGAACCTTTGTTCGCTTTAGCTCCACTAGCTGGTTTTACTGACCTTCCTTTTCGCTCTGTTGTTAAAAAATTTGGGGTAGACCTTACAGTATCTGAAATGATAAGCTCAAATGCCCTAGTACATAATTCAAAAAAAACCCACCGTATGCTTGAAAAAGCCCCCATAGAAAACCCTTATGCCATACAGATAGCTGGTTCAGACCTAGATGTAATTAGACGTGCCGTTGAGATAATCAATATGCGTGATGACGTAACAAGCATTGACCTAAACTGTGGTTGTCCTGCACCAAAAGTCGTAAATAATCTTCAGGGTTCTTCTTTGCTTACAGATTTGCCCCAAATGTCAAAAGTAATAGAAACTATAAAAAAATACTCAAACAAAGAGTACACATCTGTTAAATTTCGTTTAGGTTTTGATGAAAAGAACCATGTCAATATAGCCAAACTTTGCGAAGATGCAGGAGCAGACTACATAGCAGTACATGGTCGCACAAGAGCGGGACGATACAAAGCTCCTGTGGACTATGATGCACTTGCACAAATAAAACAAAATATAAACATTCCCATGTTTGCAAATGGAGATATAGATACTCCCCAAAAGGCTAAATGGGTACGAGAATATACTGGTGCTGATGGCATTATGATTGGTCGTGCTGCTGTTGGTAAACCATGGATATTTAAGCAAATTAAAGACGGTATGAATGAGCCTACGCCGAAGCTTATAAGAGAGGTTGTACTGGAGCATTTTGACCAGATGATAGAGCATTATGGTAAATATGGGGCTATAATTTTTAGAAAAAATTTACATTCGTATTCAAAAGCAGGATATAAAGGTGCTTCATCTTTTAGAGATAATATCAATCGCATAGAAGAACCAAAAGAGATGAGAGAAATAATAGATAATTTTTTCTCTCAAGATTTTATAGACTAACTAACCAATTTTCCAATTTAAATATATCGGAGGTGGCAGGCATTCCTTTCCACCCATTGGACTCTAAATACATCATTTTATTTCCAAAATACCCTACAACATATTTCTCTTTATAGAGAGGAAATGTACCAGAACAAAACATAGAAAATATATCATCATGAGATTTTGGTACATCATAATAATCAAACTCAAAACTATGTAGAGATATAAGTGCTTCTCGCAACATATCGTTTTTATGCATCGAAAGGCTTAAGACATAATAAGCAGGATAAGAAACTGCGGGGTTGTCTAGTAGTTGGGATATATAGAGTTTTTCTTTCTTTTTGTTG
>Ga0256829_1001291_pt1 | contig 21031 bp, 21 predicted proteins | sample 131447metaG_FD_185979 | JGI IMG/M metagenome (GOLD analysis project Ga0256829, IMG submission 185979) | Hydrothermal vent microbial communities from Lau Basin, Pacific Ocean - 131-447 | ecosystem: Environmental > Aquatic > Marine > Hydrothermal vents | place: Pacific Ocean: Lau Basin | collected...
CACACCAACCGCATCACGCGTGCTGGCGCGCTAGCTCTTGAATTTTTCCTACGATGGCGCGAAGGCCGTTGCCTCGTGTGGGTGTGATGTGATTTTCTAAGTCGAGCGTTTGAAAGTAACCATCGATATCAAAATCTAGAATAGCTTTTGGCGTTTTCTTATTGAAAGCAGCAAGCACAAGTGCCAACAAGCCTTGAACGATAACTGCGTCGCTATCGACATCAAAAGAAATGATGTTGTTGTCGTAAGACTCAATGAGCCACACATTACTCTGGCAGCCTTTAACGATGCGGTCATCAGTACGCTGGGCTTCGGAAAGGCCAGGAATAGATTTACCGAGGTCAATGATATATTGATAGCGCTGTTCCCAATCGTCAAAGAAAGCTAAGTCATCAATAATATCTTCAGTACTTGGTAAATCCATGGGTTGTCCTATGTGTTGTGGTGTTTTACAGCTAAAAAATTGCTAGTGAGTTCTACTAGAAAAACAAGCCAGCTTCAAGCTGAGCTTCTTCACTCATCATTTCACGAGACCAAGGCGGGTCAAAAACAAGGTCAACCGTTACCTTATCTACATGGGGTACCATCCCCAATCGGTATTCTACATCACCTACAAGAACTGGTCCCATTCCGCAACCTGGTGCTGTTAGCGTCATCTGAACCGTAACGACTTTAGTCTCTTGGTTTATATCAACCTTGTAGATAAGCCCCAATGATACCAAATTGATAGGTATCTCTGGATCGAATACGGTTTCTAACGCATCCCAAACTTGCTGTTCGCTAATTTGCCCATCTTCTGGGCTTGGAAAATCCAACACCAACGACTTACGACCAATGGCATCAGCATCAGTACCGTCAATACGGTACATGTTACCTCGCCACGTGATGGTAAAATTACCCCCTAAGTCTTGGGTAATAGTGACAAATTCGCCTTCAGGGATAGTTGCAGGGTTGCCTGCGGGAACGAGACGGGCGTTACACGCGCGCTCGGTTACGACCATTTTTTGCTTCATGTGTGTCTATTCGTTACTCGGTGAAAAAGTTAGCCAACATTGAAGCTTTCGCCACAACCACATTCGTCAACAACGTTTGGGTTGTGATACTTAATGACACCATTGATGCCTTCTTTCACGTAATCGATTTCAGTGTTTCGGACAATATCCGCAGCATCTGCCGCCACAGCCACTGATAAAGCATCAGAGACAGCAATGATTTCATCGCCTTCCTGCGCGCTATCAGCGAAATCAAGTACGTAAGCATAACCAGTACAACCACTAACTTTAGTTGATAAACGGATAAGTTGCTCAGGCTTGTCTTTCAATTTGCTCTCGAAGTGCGCTATGGCACTATCGGTAAGCGAGATGAGTTGTGTATTTGGAACAAAGGTTTCTACACTCATGATGCCTCCTTATGCCAACATCATTTTTGCTTTTTTAAGGGCAGCAAATAAGCTGTCCACTTCTTCAAAGGTATTGTATATGGAAAACGACGCACGGGCAGTACCCGGGATCCCGAATCGCTTCATTAAAGGCTGCGCGCAGCTGTCACCGGTACGAATAGCAACCCCTTGTTTATCGAGAATAAACCCGACATCAGCAGGATGAGCGCCGTCCAACAAAAAGCTCAACACGCCCACTTTATCAGGTGCCGTGCCAATGATAGTTAACCCGTCAAATGCATTCGCTTTTTTCGTGGCGTAATCTAATAGCGCTTTTTCATGAGCTTGCAGTGCTGGTATGTCTTGCGCCATAAACCACTCTACCGCTGCGCCCATGCCTATTGCACCGGCAATATTTGGCGTACCGGCTTCAAGGCGGTTAGGCAGTTGCCCCCAGGTAGCTTCTTGGTAGGAAACATCTTTTATCATTTCCCCGCCCACCTGCCAAACTGGCCAAGTTTCAAGTACAGACTTTCGCCCCCACAAAGCGCCAATACCTGTTGGCCCGAATAGCTTGTGGCCTGAAAATGCATAGAAGTCGCAACCAATGGCCTGAACGTCTACACCACCATGGGCGATGCCTTGTGCGCCATCAACTAGAACTAATGCACCTACCGCTTTGGCTTTTTCAGTCAAAAGCTTTATGGGATTTACGGTACCTAAGGCGTTTGACACATGGGGGAAGGCTACTAGCTTTGTGTTCTCGCTAAGTGCCTTGTCAAAAGCGTCGATATCTAGCTCACCCGTGTCGAATACCGGAACAATCTTGAGGGTTGCTCCCGATTTTAAACAAGCTTGCTGCCAAGTTACCAAGTTCGCATGATGCTCAAGTTCGGTCGCAACAACTTCGTCACCCGCCTTAAGTAATTGCGCTAGGCCATTGGCAACGATGTTTATTGACTCAGTGGTTCCACTGGTCCAAATCACTTCTTCTTTGCTGCTCGCGTTAATGAAGCGCGCAACCGAGTCTCGAGCATTTTCGTAGCGGCGGGTCGCCTCATCGGAAAGATGGTGAGCTCCGCGGTGCACGTTAGCGTTAGTACCCGTGTAAAAGTCCATCAAGGCGTCAATCACCGCCTGTGGCTTTTGCGTGGTTGCCGCATTATCTAAATAAACCAATGGTTTATCGCCAACGGTTTTCGACAAAATGGGGAACTGGGCGCGAAGAGCGGCTACATCAAAGCTCATTTCACCTCCATGTGGCTGAAGCGCTCGCTAAGTACTGGAAGCAACCACGTTTTAATTGCTTCGTTAGGTACGTCATTGATCAGCTCCTGAATGAAGCCAAAGTTCAGCATGACGAGGGCTTTACTGCGTGATACACCACGGGTAAGCAAGTAATAAAGCGCTTCTTCTTCTATCTCTGCTACCGTAGCTCCGTGAGCACACTTAACATCATCAGCGTAAATTTCTAACTCAGGCTTAGTGTTTATCACGCCACGGCGCGACAATAATAAATTGCGGTTGTTAAGCTCAGCCAAGGTTTTTTGTGCATCACGATGAATATGTATACGGCCATTAAATACAGCGCGAGCTTTGTCACCAACAATACCACGTGCGTTTTCTTCAGTAGTACCGTTAGGCATGGCGTGCTCAATGGTTGAATGTAAGTCAAACAACTCACCTTCCGCTAATAGATATATCGCATTCATTTTCGCATCGGCAAACTCGCCGGCATGATGAATATCAACATCTAAACGGGATAGTTCACTACCATAACCAACTACTGTGCTATTCAAGGTAGAACGATTGTGCAGTTTAAAGTGGCTGCCACCTAACTGCTTAGCACTGCCAGTAACCATAGCAAAACGATAATGTTCTAAATGCGCATCGTCAGCAATACTGTATTCGGCAAAGGCGGTAGTTAAGCTATCAACATTCCCCACGCTTTGCTCAATAATTACTGCACTCGCGTTCGCTTGAACATTGACGAGCACACGGGAGTGAGCATCTACGTTTTGGGTAGCGATATTAATGATGCGAATTGGTGTATCTACCTTTGTGTCGGCGTTAACATCAATAAACACACCTTGTGTAGAAAGTGCATCGTTAACACGTCCGAACAAATGACGGGCTGGTTTTACACTACCGAACATATCAGTAATAGAAGATTGTGCCGCTGAATCGGACGTATTCAATGCAATAATCGCCATGCCTTCAGGTACTTCAATACTTGAAAGTTCGGTAGCGAGTACACCATCAACAAACACTAAATCAATGGCGTTTAGGTTGTCGATTGCAGGTATTTCAGCATTCGCTACTGTCTTTGCCGCTACTGCCGTTCTCTTTTCGATAGGCGTTAGCGGTGTGAAGCGCCAGCTTTCGTTTCTGCGCGCTGGCCAACCTTCGTTTTTTAAATCTGCGAGTGCAGCCTGACGAGCAGGCGCGAGGAAGTCGTTAACGTCCGATGCAGAGTCAATGACTTCATTTAGCCATTGGCTCATGCCTCTTCCCCTTGATATTCTTTGCCAAGAAATGCATACCCGTTCTTTTCAACTTCTAGCGCTAGTGACGCGTCGCCACTTTTCACGATTTTACCGTCGGCAAGAATGTGAACGAAATCAGGTTTGATATAATCGAGAAGACGCTGATAGTGAGTCACCACGATAAAGCTACGTTCGCTGCTACGCTGGCTGTTCACACCGTCAGCAACCACTTGAAGTGCATCTACGTCTAGGCCAGAGTCTGATTCGTCAAGAATACAAAGTTTTGGCTCTAGCAAAATCATTTGCATGATTTCGTTACGCTTTTTCTCACCACCAGAAAAGCCTTCGTTTACACCACGCTTAAGGAAATCCAATGGCAATTGTACTTGCTTGCACGCGGCTTTTGCTTTCTTTAAAAATTCAGCGGCAGTCAAAGGTTCTTCGCCTCGCTCTTCGCGCATAGCGTTAACCGACTCTTTCATGAATTCCATGTTACTCACACCAGGGATTTCTACCGGGTATTGGAATGCTAAGAACAGACCTTCGCGAGCACGCTCTTCAACTTCTAAATCAAGCAGGTCTTTGCCATTAAGCGTAGCTTCGCCTTCGCTGACTTCGTAACCATCACGACCAGATAGCACGTAGCCTAAAGTACTTTTACCCGCACCGTTTGGCCCCATAATGGCATGTACTTCACCGGGTTTGATGTCTAGGTTCAGCCCTTTGATGATATTCTTTTCTTCTACACTGGCATGTAAATTCTTGATACTAAGCATTGATTACCCCACTGAACCTTCAAGACTAATTTCGAGCAGCTTGCCGGCTTCTACGGCAAATTCCATTGGCAGCTCTTTGAATACTTCTTTACAGAAACCGTTCACGATCATCGAAACCGACTTTTCTGTATCTAAACCCCGTTGTTGACACAAGAATAACTGTTCGTCGCTGACTTTTGATGTAGTCGCTTCGTGTTCAACAATGGCGGTTGGATTACGACTTTCAATGTACGGGAATGTGTGTGCACCGCACTTATCGCCAATTAATAATGAATCACATTCGGTAAAGTTACGCGCACCGTCCGCACGCGGTCCCATTTGAACCAAGCCGCGATAAGCATTGTTACTTTTACCCGCAGATATACCTTTAGAGATGATGGTTGAGCGGGTGTTTTTACCCACGTGAATCATCTTTGTGCCCGTGTCAGCTTGCTGCATACCACGAGTTAGTGCCACTGAGTAGAACTCACCCACACTATTGTCACCTTTCAACACGCAGCTTGGGTATTTCCAAGTCACTGCTGAACCTGTTTCAACTTGGGTCCAAGAAATCTTCGCGTTGGTATGACACACACCGCGCTTGGTTACAAAGTTGTAGATACCACCTTTGCCGTTTTCGTCTCCCGGATACCAGTTTTGTACCGTTGAATACTTGATAGTGGCATCGTCCATAGCAACCAACTCTACCACCGCAGCGTGAAGTTGGTTCTCGTCGCGCTGTGGTGCAGTACAACCTTCAAGGTAGCTCACATAACTGCCTTCATCGGCAACAATCAAGGTACGCTCAAACTGCCCGGTGTTCATTTCGTTAATACGGAAATAGGTAGAGAGCTCCATTGGGCACCGCGTGCCTTTTGGAATGTAGACAAATGAACCATCGGTGAATACCGCACTGTTGAGCGCAGCAAAATAGTTGTCTGTACGAGGAACCACAGAGCCAATGTATTTTTTAACTAAGTCGGGGTATTTCTTGAGCGCTTCAGAGATTGGGCAGAAGATAACGCCTGCTTCCTCGAGCTTGTCACGGAAAGTTGTTACTACTGAAACTGAGTCGAATACCGCATCTACGGCAACACCCGCGAGCATTTCTTGTTCGTGCAAAGGAATGCCCAGCTTTTCGTAGGTACGCAGTAACTCTGGGTCTACTTCGTCGAGCGACTTTGGTTTGTCCTTCATACTCTTTGGCGCGGAGTAATAAGAAATTGCTTGATAATCGATTTTTGGATAATCAACATGTGCCCAATCTGGCTCTTCCATTTCTAGCCACGAATGATAGGCCTTTAGACGCCACTCTAGCATCCACTCTGGTTCGTCCTTCATTGCAGAAATACGACGAATAACTGATTCGTCCAAGCCGCTTTCAAACGTCTCCGACTCGATTTCAGAGTAGAAACCCGCGTCGTATTTTCGTTCTAGCGCCTGTTCGATCTGTTCACTCATGTTGTGATCTCACTATTTTGCCTGCCTTCATTACACCCTACTAACTTTCGGTCTTGTTAGTGAAAATTCGCCAACAACAACCCAATATGGCCGTTCGGCGAGGGTGCAACCTCATTTTTGGGTGGCGTATTATATAATACCCGAGTAAATCACTCAAATATTGAACCGCCCTATTAAATAACTTTTTAGCTTAGTAACACGCTAATATCGCGCAATTATGCGGCTACACTTCGTAACCCTGAAACTACTTCAACAACTTTGTTGGCAACATATTTCACTTCATCTAGCGTGGTGTAGCGCCCAATGCTAAATCGAATACCCGCATGGGCTAATGCATCTGATCGGCCAAGCGCCTTGAGAACATATGAGGGTTCCAAGCTTGCTGATGTACATGCAGAACCCGATGAAACCGCTACATCATTTAATCCCATAATTAAGCTTTCGCCATCAACGCCGCCGAAGCTTACATTAAGGATCCCTTCAATTCGGAGTTCTTCGTGCCCATTTAAGTAAACATCATCAAGTACCGATAAACCTGACCATAATGTATCTCTTAAACTTCTAATGCGAGTAGCGTCTGCCGACATTACTTGATTGGCCTTTGCCATAGCCTCACCTAACCCAACGATTTGATGGGTAGCAAGTGTGCCCGAGCGCATGCCTCTTTCATGGCCTCCACCGTGAACTTGAGCCACTAGGTTAATTTTCGGTCTGCGTCTAACATAAAGCGCGCCGATACCTTTAGGGCCATAAAACTTATGGGCAGACATAGACAGCAAGTCTACAGGTAACTCTTGCGTATCAATGGGCAATTTGCCGGTGCTTTGGGCTGCGTCCACGTGAAATAGTACGTTCTTCGCCCGGCAAAGTTCGCCAATTGCGTGGATATTTTGCTTCACGCCCGTTTCGTTATTAACATGCATCACAGAGACTAAAATGGTGTCTTCGCGAAGAGCTTGTTCCAAACTAGCAAGATCAATAAGTCCTGTATTGTCAACGGGTAAATAGGTTATGTCAGCGCCTTTTGAGGCTAGGTATGCACAAGTGTCTAACGTGGCCTTGTGCTCGGTAACCACAGTTATGATGTGGCTGCCTTTGGACTTGTAGCCTTCAAATACACCTTTTAACGCTAGGTTGATGGACTCTGTGGCACCTGAAGTGAATACTATTTCTCTAGGGTCGGCATTAATACCATCGGCAACTTGGCTACGGGCTATATCAACAGCTTCTTCTGCCACCCAGCCAAAGCGAGAGCTACGAGAAGCGGGATTGCCAAAGTTGCCGTCTATTGTAAGGCATTCAGCCATTTTTGCTGCGACTGATTCGTCCACAGGTGTTCCTGCGGCGTAATCTAAAAAAATGGGTGTTTTTAAAAGCATGGTAATACTTAGAGTTGAACGCTGACTTTTATGTCGTCAACCGCATGACGAAGCGATACTAATTTATCTTGGCGGCCAGCGACTTCCTTCACATCATTTTTCGCCATAAGTTCACCCAGCGTAATAGACTCGAGAAATAAGCTAATACGGTCGCTCAGATCTTGCCATAAACTGTGGGTTAAACAGCGATCTCCGCCTTGGCAATCTGCTTGGCCTTGGCAACGAGTTGCATCTACAGTTTCATCAACTGCTTTAATTACCGCGCCGATAGAAATTTGACCTGCGTCTTTACCCAACAAATAGCCGCCACCAGGCCCCCGAACACTATCTACCAGTTTGTCTTTGCGCAATCTTGAGAAAAGCTGCTCTAAATACGATAGAGAAATCTCTTGGCGTTCGGATATTTCAGCAAGCGGAACAGGACCACGGGTTGAATGAAGTGCAACGTCTAGCATTGCCGTAACAGCATAGCGACCTTTTGAAGTGAGTTTCATAATTCTGACCAAAGAGCAGCAAAAACTGGGCGAATTTTCACATACCCGACTAAAATGGTCAAGTAAAAGACCACATAAAACACTCAAGTATTATATTCAACCTACCTCTGTCACAAATATCATTTCTTTTTCTCTCTCAATGTATTGATACCAATCAAAAACGCACAAAAATCACCCAATTAAAATTGAATAGATGGTGTCTAGAGGTTATTCTGTTTAAATAATAGACTAATTATTAAGCGACTAAATTAAATAGATATGCTATGGGCGCCAATCAACACATCGCAATAAGTTCGGCAAAGCTTTATCTTGTGGGTATTGGCCTCTCTATATTCTGTATGGCGGTAATTACCGCTGTTGCCCTTTGGGGGAACCACTCTCAGGCTCAACTTGTAGAAAAGCTCTATCGACACCCTTTCACGGTTTCTAGCCACGTTTTAGAAGCGCAAACACACCTAGAGTCCATGCATAGATACATGCGGGAAGTTACATTGGCTTCCAACGAGTCAGTATTAAATGATGCCGCAGCGAAAGTTGGTTTACATGAGCGAGCTGTGCTTCACCATCTTGAAACGGCAAAGTCCGAATTTTTAGGCAATAAAGAAGAATTTCAGAGCCTTATAGACAGCGTCACAATATGGCGAGATCTTTGGTCGAAAGTGATACAACTCACTCGCGAAGGTAAGCATACCGAAGCCGTAACTCTGGCGCGAAGCGAGGGGGAACAGTATGATTTGTTGCTCACCAACCAAATGGAAGACCTAGTTTCTTTTGCTCGCTTAAAAGCCGTTGAATTTCTAAACCAGAGCCGAAACCAAACCTCTCGATATCAAACGCTTCAAGCGACGATCTTAGTCATTGTCCTTGTCACCGTTATCGTTGCTTTAACTTTTATGTACAAACTTATACATGGTTCAGAAACCAACTTGAAAGAGAGTGAATACCGATACCGGTCGATATATCAGAATGTTCCTCTGTCAATTTGGGATGAAGACTATTCAACTGTCTTCGCGAAACTTCAGCAACTCAGAGAACATGGGATCACTGATTTACGCGCCTATTTTGAGGATTACCCAGAAGTTCCCTTGCAACTTGCAAACGAAGTCGAGGTTAATAAAGTGAATGAAACGTCTCTGTCTACTTTTGCCGCAAATACACAAGAAGAATTGATTTCATCTATTGCAAAAACGTTTGGTGAAGGGGCATTAGAAGTATTTATAGACTCTATGTTGGCAATATGGAACGGTAAATCGCTGTTCATTTCTAAAGCAAACTTTGTGGCCCTGGACGGCAGAAAAATCAAAGGCCAGATTTCCATTTCTTTGCCTAGAACATTACAGGAATCCTATTTTGTTCCTGTGGTCATTGAGGATGTGACCAAGGTAGAGGCCTATGAAAATGAGTTAAAGCATCTGGCTCAATTTGACCCTCTTACCCAATTACCGAATCGGGTGTTATTCGCCGATAGACTTCGACAAGCCATAGCAATGGTAAATCGGTCTGGCTCGCCATTGGCACTCGCCTATATTGATTTAGACGGTTTTAAAGCCGTAAATGATACCTATGGCCATAACGTCGGTGACATTTTATTACTTTCAGTAGCAAATAGAATGAAAGCCACTTTGCGTGAAGTGGATGCGGTTGCGAGGTTAGGTGGTGACGAGTTTGTCGCTATTATTAACGACATTAAATCAAAAGCTTCGCTAGATATTATGCTAAGCCGGTTGCTACATGAAATCGCTAACCCCTTTGAAATTGGCGGAGTGAGTATTTCTATTTCTGTGAGTATTGGCGTAACCATGTATCGGCAGAATGAACAAACGGATTGCGATCAACTAGAGCGTCAAGCAGACCAAGCTATGTACGAAGCAAAGCTGGCGGGAAGAAATACCTTCCGTTTTTTTGATCCCAAACACGACAATATTATTTCCCGCAAATTCAAGCTCATCTCTGAGGTGGAAATTGGCTTACAATCCAATCAGTTCGCCCTATTTTTTCAACCCAAACTGCACCTAAAAACAGGCACTATCGTTGGCGCCGAAGCACTAATTCGTTGGTATCATCCAACAGACGGCTTATTGTCGCCAGCCTATTTCATTCCACAAATTGAAAATGACAGTATCAGTATAAAACTAGGAGAGTGGGTTATTGAAGCCGCACTGCAAAAGCTAGAACAGTGGTATACGGAAGGCGTTCAAATCCCTATTAGCGTCAACATTGGCGCCTTGCAACTTCAAGATAAAAACTTTGTCACTCGACTCTCTGAAATTATTGCAAAACACCCCAACATTCCGCCAGAACTACTTGAACTGGAAATTTTAGAAGCTAAATCCATAGCTAACTTTGAACAAACTGCTGACACTGTAAAGCAAGGGCTAGCGCTTGGTATTACTTTCTCTTTAGACGACTTCGGCTCAGGGTATTCTTCGTTGGTTTATCTTAAAAAACTTCCGGTTACCACGTTGAAAATTGACCAAGAGTTCATTCGCAGTGTTTTGTCTAGCAATGATGACGAGATGGTCTTAAAGGGCGTACTAGGATTGGCTAAGAACTTCCAAAAAGGTACGTTAGCGGAAGGCGTAGAAACACCAGAACATGTAGAGCTTTTGTTGAAACTCGGTTGCGAATACGGTCAAGGTTATGCCATATCTAAACCTCTTGAGAGCAAGGCATTTATGGAATGGGTGGCGAATTGGCAAGCTTCGCCATCGTGGTATTTAGATCAATCGCAAAAACACGTTGGTTAAATTGCAGGGTCGAAAGAATCGTGGGCTTCCTTTCTCTGCTGAGCGGGGGATAGCTCCAATCCGGTGTCAGCGAAATCCTCTACTGTGATATTGTGCAAGTTATCTGTGCATACGTCACCGCCTAGTGCTTTAATCACACTGCACATTTCTTCTACTTTTGCATCCATTTGATGCATGTGCTCAAGCATTATTCCCATCGCACTCGCCACTGGGTCAGGATTGTCAGGTGCTACCGCGTAGGCGTCGAAACCGTACTTTTGCGCAATTTTTTTGTGCGTAGGATCTGTAGTATCGGCAGATTCTTCCGCTTTTGAAATAATGATTCGCCCAGGTATACCCACTGCCGTAGCACCCGCAGGAATATCTTTGACTACCACGGAGTTAGACCCTACTTTCGCACCTTCACCTATTGTAATGGGCCCGAGTACTTTTGCACCTGCACCGACAACGGCCCCTTTCTCAAGGGTTGGATGACGCTTGCCGGCTTTCCAGCTAGTACCTCCCAACGTAACACCGTGATACAGAGTTACATCATCACCGATTTCTGCAGTTTCTCCAATGACCACGCCCATACCATGGTCAATAAAAACGCGATGGCCTAGTGTCGCACCAGGGTGAATTTCAATACCGGTTAACCACCGACTAAAGGTAGAAAGGGAGCGAGCTAACCACTTCCAATCAGCGTTCCACAGTTTGTGGCTAACGCGATGCAACCATACCGCGTGTAGGCCTGGGTAATTAGTTAATACCTCAAAAGTATTTCGCGCCGCAGGGTCACGATGAAATACTCCCTGAATGTCATCTTTTAGTCGCGCAAACACAGCCATATATATTTAATCGTCCTTGTTGGTTTTTACTGACTTATCAATAGACGACAAAATGCCACGTAATATATTGAGTTCTCTCGATTCTGGACGTGCTCGGTTAAACAAACGTCGCAACTTAGTCATTACCATACCGGGATGGTTCTTTACGATAAAGTTTGTCTTTTGTAACGTCGATTCCAAATGAGTGTAGAATCGCTCCAAGTCGTCATTTAACGGATACTCATTCTCTAACTCTGGGTAGGCATCTTTACTTAGAAAAGCCATACGGATCTCATAACACAGCGTTTGTACAGCGGCGGCTAAGTTCAAAGAACTGTATTCGGGGTTAGCAGGAATACACATGTGAAAATGGCATTGCTGAAGCTCTTCATTAGTCAGCCCGCTATTTTCACGACCAAACACCAGTGCTACAGGATACTTTTCAACTTCTTGAACCAGCTTTTCACCACATTCTCGGGGCCCAAGCATTGGCCATGAATGGGTACGAGAACGAGCAGATGTACCTACCACTAAACCGCAATCAGACACAGCCTCTTCCAAAGTTTTCACTATCTTAGCGTTGGCAAGCACGTCACCAGCACCTGCGGCAAGTGCACTCGCTTGACCGTCGGGCTCATGCACGGGGTCAACCAAATATAAACTACTTAGTCCCATAGTCTTCATCGCGCGAGCGGTAGAGCCTATATTTCCGGTATGAGATGTGTTCACCAATATAATGCGGATATTTTCTAACATGCGCCTACTCAATAGCTACAGTACAACCTAAAATCAGGGCGCGAGTTTAGCACATTAGCGGTCTAGATGGCTAATTATGACTATTTACACTGGGCTAAAATAAGTCTATTAGGTTTTCATTTGCTTCCGCATAGAGTTCTGGTAGAATCCGCGCCGTTTTTGAACTACCTCTGTACGGCTTGCCATCGATGCAAGTTGAACTAATATGTTGGCAGGGTAGATTCTTTGGTCTTTTACAATTGGTGGAATATCTATGCATCCTATGCTGAATATCGCTGTGCGTGCTGCGCGCGTGGCTGGAACAATTATTGTTCGTGGGTTTGAAAAGCGCGATGAGCTAAAAAAAGAGTCGAAAGCCGCTAACGATTACGTTACGCAGATCGACAAAGAAGCTGAGCAAGCTATTATTCACAAAATTCAGCAATCGTACCCTGATCACTGCTTCCTAGGCGAAGAATCAGGTGAAACTACAGGTAAGGATAGCGATTTCCAGTGGATTATCGATCCACTAGACGGAACCACCAATTTTGTTAAAGGCATCCCTCACTTTGCCGTATCTATTGCACTTCTTCACAAAGGTAGACTAGACCAAGCGGTTGTTTTTGACCCTATTCGTGGTGAGCTTTTCACCGCTAGCCGTGGTCAGGGCGCGCAACTCAATGGTTACCGTATACGTACTACTAAGCCTAGAGACCTATCTGAAACGGTTCTTGCTACGGCGCTACCTTTCAAAAACAAAGCACAATTCGGTGAGTACGCGCTTAGCTTAAACAAGATTTTCCACGAGTGTGGTGATATTCGCCGTGCTGGAAGTGCAGCACTTGATCTAGCTTATGTTGCGGCTGGTCGTCACGATGGTTACTGGGAGCGCGGTATCAAAGCGTGGGATATTGCCGCTGGCGAGCTGTTGGTTCGCGAATCTGGTGGTCTGGTAACTGACTTTAAAGGGGGCAACGACCCTTTACATAAAGGCGAGATTGTTGCTGGCAGCGTAAAAGTTGTTCAAGGGCTTGTGAAGCATTTAAAGTAGTAGCACGAAATCCACCAAAGAAAGCGGTTTGTACACCGCTTTCTTTTTACCTACTGGTCCATTCTCATTGAAACAGTGCGTTTCAATTCCGCTCAAAAGTCGCTTTTTTAGATTAATAGTATCGATTTTTGCAAATTTTGCTCCCGTAATTCGGACCTATTTCCTTATCCACACTTGATGAGGAAAAAACATGAGAAACACAATTGCAAAATTACTGCTAAGTACAGCGTTTTTAATAAACCTAGCGATTTTATCCCCTGCTAAGGGAGAAGAATTTGATAACCAACGGACTCAAGCCGTAGCCGTCGACCTTTTAATGGGCAGTGACGACATAGATGGCGTAAGGCTGGCTTACCGACCCGTTAAGCAACAGTGGTCGAATATTCCTTACTTTGAAACCTTGGATGTATATTGGGAAATGAGTATTAACTTTTGGGAATATGGCACTCAAAACAAGCATGAGGTTAACTATGCCATTGCACTTAGCCCAGTGTTCAGTAAAACGTTTCATTACGTTAAAGGGATATATCCGTTGAAGTGGGAATTCGGCATTGGGGTGTCGTTGTTAGAAGACACGCGATTTGCTGGAAAGGACGTAGGTTCTCACTACCAGTTTGAGGACCGCATAGGAATCACTATGAACTTCGGCAACGACCACGAGCAGTCTGTATCACTGCGCTATATGCACTACAGTAATGGTGGACTTAATTCGAAGAATCCTGGGTTAGACTTTTTAAACTTTGCTTACGCCTACAGCTTTTAGTTAAGAGCTTCAATGGCGACGTTTTAGAGGTAATAAAAAATCCCCGCAGACCGCTCTGCGGGGATTCTATAACACAAAAGCAATAATCAATGCTCTTTACAAAGCGATAACTAAACCTATGGCATTGGGTCTAGATCGGCACCTTCTTTTTCTACTTGTGGGGGCATTAGGTCTTCTTTGCTAATACCCAAGGCTAGTGCCACAGAGCTCGCAATGTAAACTGAAGAGTAAGTACCCACTACCACACCAAACAATAGTGCTGTTGCAAAACCGTGAATTAGTGCGCCGCCTTTGAAGAACAAGGCCAACAATACTAATACGGTAGTCAATGAAGTGATAATAGTACGATTTAGCGTTTGAGTCAGAGAGATGTTAATAATCTCTACAGGTTCACCCTTGCGAATTTTGCGGAAGTTTTCACGAATACGGTCTGACACAACAATGGTATCATTCAATGAATAACCAATGACCGCGAGTACCGCTGCTAGTACGGTCAAATCGAATTCAATCTGAAGTACTGAAAACAACCCAAGCGTTAAGATAACATCATGTGCTAGGGCAGCAACTGAGCCCAAAGCAAAACGCCATTCAAAACGCATAGCTACGTAAACCAAAATACAGATAAGCGCCACCAACATTGCCAGGCCACCCTGTTCTGTTAGCTCTTCACCCACATTTGGCCCTACAAACTCAATACGACGCATATCAACCGCAGTACCATCGGCGCGCAGTGCCTCTAAGACTTGCTCGCCAATGGTTACAGCTTTAACACCATCACGAGGCGCAATGCGAATAAGTACGTCTTGACTACTACCGAAGTTTTGCACTATTGCGTCTTCAAAATCAGCTGCATTCAACTGCGTACGAATATTTTGAAGATTAGCAGCGTCTTCGTAGCCAACCTCTATAAGTGTTCCACCGGTAAAGTCCAGTCCCCAATTTAGACTGTTAACGCCCAATGAAACAAAAGAACCTAAAATCAGCACAGAAGAAAGTACAATCGCTGCAACGCGCAAGCGCATAAAGTTGACGGTAGAGGATAATTTTAATAACTGCATAATAACGCTCCTAAATCGCCAACTTTTCTACACGTTTACCACCCCACACGGCGTTAACAATAACCCGGGTGACTAAAATCGCAGTAAACATAGAGGTCGCAATACCAATCATTAGGGTAATAGAAAAGCCTTTAATAGGCCCTGTACCCACAGCAAACAAGATAAGCCCCGCTATAAAGGTGGTAATATTTGCATCTAAAATGGTTGAAAACGCACTGTCATATCCATGATGAATCGCCTGTTGAGGGCTCCTTCCATCTCTTAGCTCTTCTCGAATACGCTCGTAAATAAGTACGTTCGCATCTACAGCCATACCCACGGTAAGTACAATACCCGCCATACCAGGCAAGGTAAGAGTTGCACCTGGGATCAAAGACATAATGCCAACAATCATCACCAAGTTAGTCACCAGCGCAATGTTAGCAACAATGCCAAAGGCTTTGTAATAGACAAGCATAAACAGAAGTACTAGTCCCAAACCATAGGTAATGGCTTGCATCCCTAGTTCAATATTTTCTTGCCCTAGGCTAGGTCCAACGGTGCGCTCTTCAACAATTTGAATAGGTGCGATAAGTGCGCCAGCACGAAGAAGCAAGGCCAAGTCTCTAGCCTCTTTAGGAGAATCCAGACCAGTAATTTCAAATCGACTACCCAATTGCGCTCTGATGGTGGCTACTGAAATAACTTGCTCATGCTTTTCAAAAATAAGTTTTCCTTCAGCATTGCGCTCGCCGGTAGACAAATATTCGATAAACACGGTGGCCATAGGGTTACCAATATTATCTCGAGTCGCTCGAGACATTTTGTTACCGCCTTCAGAATCAAGAGTGATATTTACTTTAGGTAACCCATATTCATCAACACCACTGTTAGCATCAATAATATGGCTGCCTGTAAGCATGACACGCTTTTCAAGTAGCTGAGGAACACCTTGTTGGTCTTCGATAACTTGAGAGCCTGGGGGCACACGCCCATTCAACGCGTCGCGCACATCGTTACGCAAATCCAGCATGCGGAACTCTAACGTCGCCGTTGCATTCAAAATTTCTTTGGCTTGAGCGGTGTCTTGAATACCCGGAAGTTGAACAACTATGCGGTCAGCACCTTGCTTCTGGACTAATGGTTCAGCAACACCTAGCTGGTTCACACGGTTACGGATGATAGTGATGTTTTGATTCACCGCGTTGGTACGAATTTCTTGAAGCTTAGCTTCGGTAAATACGGCCCGTAACACCAAATCATCTATGCGATCAAAAGACAGTTCACGGTTTTGGTTACGCAAGAAAAACAGAGCTTTATCGGCTGCATCTTCGTCACGGAAGGTAAGCTCGACATAGTTGTCTTTTTGGGTAACACCTCGATAACGGATCCCTTCTTCACGCAATGCTGTTCTGAAACTGTTTTTAGCATCATCAAGTGACTTTACCATTACTTCGCTCATGTCCACTTCCATTAAGAAATGCACACCGCCGCGTAAATCTAGGCCTAGTTTCATTGGCGTTCCGCCAAGTGCCTCTAACCACTCGGGTGTATCAGGCGCTAAGTTCATCGCAACGAAGTAATCTTCACCGTAGGCTTTTTCAAGGGTTTCTCGAGCAATTAGCTGAGTGTCAGAATCAGACACGCGAACAAGAATGCGATCATCTTCAAACTCAATACGCTTTGGCGTAATGTTATTTTGTTCAAGCGTTTGCGCAACCTGTTCAACCATAACATCAGTGATAACAGCATCACGGCCAGGAGAAATTTGAATGGCGTGATCTTCGCCATAAATATTGGGAAGTGCATAAAGAGCACAGCCAAACACGATAATAATCGCGCTGAGCACTTTCCAAATTGAATTTTTATTTAACACAAGACATTCCTTTTACGCTCATGCAAGGTGTACTCACATGAGCGAAATCGTATTAGAGCGACTTCATTGTGCCCTTTGGTAGCACAGCAGTAACTGAAGACTTTTGAACAACAATGTTGTTGCTGTCGTTAAGTGACATTTCAATAAAATCTTTTTCTTCACTCACCTTAGTAATGCGACCTACTAAACCGCCTTGCGTAAGTACTTCATCGCCTTTGCTCAATGACGATACAAGACTTTTGTGCTCTTTAACGCGCTTTGCCTGCGGGCGATATAGCAAGAAGTAAAAAATCAGACCAAAAACAGCCAACATGATAAGCATTTCCATGCCACCACCTTGTTGTGCTCCACCAGCAGATTGTGCATAAGCGTTCGAGATAAATAAGCTCATAATAGTTCCCAATAATTATCGTTGTTATAGTGCCGGTACAGGCATCTCTTTTTTAGCGTAAAAGTCCTCGACAAAAGCGTCTAATTCATCAGCCGCTATTGCATCGCGCAAACCTTGCATCACTCGTTGATAGTAACGAAGGTTATGAATGGTGTTTAACCGCGCGCCAAGTATCTCATTACACTTGTCTAAATGATGTAGATAAGACCGAGAATAATTTTTACAAGTGTAACAGTCACAACTTTCATCTAAAGGCGACGTATCGTTGCGATGTTTAGCGTTGCGAATTTTTATCACACCTTCAGTGACAAACAGATGACCGTTGCGAGCGTTTCGGGTTGGCATAACGCAATCGAACATATCGATACCGCGACGAACCGCCTCTACAATATCTTCTGGTTTACCAACACCCATCAAATAGCGCGGCTTGTCTTCCGGAATTTTTGGTGCTGTGTGATTGATGATGCGGATCATGTCTTCTTTGGGCTCACCCACAGACAAACCACCTATTGCGTATCCGTCAAAGCCAATGTCTTCTAAGCCTTCAAGAGAGATATCCCGCAGATCTTCGTACATACCGCCTTGGATAATACCGAACAGTGCTGAAGGATTATCACCATGAGCCTCTTTGCTACGCTTTGCCCAGCGTAGTGACATTTCCATAGAAAGACGCGCTTCCTGCTCAGTCGCTGGATACGGCGTACATTCGTCGAAGATCATGACAATGTCTGAGCCCAAATCGCGCTGAACTTCCATTGACTTTTCAGGTGTTAACAGAATTTTTTCACCGTTAATCGGCGAACGGAAAGTCACACCCTTTTCAGAAATTTTACGCAGATCACCCAAGCTAAACACTTGGAAACCACCTGAATCAGTAAGAATCGGCTTATCCCAGTGCATAAAATCATGCAGGTCGCCGTGCTCTTTAATAATGCTAGTGCCAGGACGCAGCATTAAGTGAAAAGTATTCCCTAAACAGATATGCGCACCGCTATCGGCAAGCTCTTCCGGTGTCATACCTTTAACAGTACCGTAAGTTCCAACAGGCATGAATGCTGGTGTTTCGACCACTCCTCGATCGAACACTAATCGGCCACGTCTGGCCTTTCCGTCGGTGTTTAACAACTCAAATTGCATGTAAAACTTTCCCAAGTGTTGTGCGCCACGCGCAATGGGTAATATAAAAATTGGCGGCGATTATACCAGTTATCCTGCTGAGATCATGCTCAATTACCGGTTTTAAGTAACTTGATAAACGCCTAAAACCTAACCGATAAACATACTGTCGCCATAACTGAAAAATCTATATTCATTTTCAATGGCTTGCTGATACGCGTTCATTACATTGGCTCTACCTGCAAAAGCACTAATTAACATCATTAATGTAGATTCTGGCAGGTGAAAGTTAGTGAACATGGCATCTATTACTTTAAATTCAAACCCTGGGTAAATGAAGATAGAGGTATCATCCTGAAACGGTTGTAAATCGCCTTGTGGCGATGCTGCCGCGGCCGACTCAAGTGAACGCACAGAGGTAGTGCCCACTGCAATCACACGTTTGCCAGCCGCCTTGGTTGATTTAATTGCATCAACCACCTCTTGAGGCACTTCAGCATACTCAGCATGCATTTTGTGCTCTTGAATGTTGTCAACTCGCACGGGTTGAAAGGTACCAGCGCCCACATGAAGGGTGACAAAAGCAAGCTTAACGCCTTTATCTTTGAGCTTTGCCAAGATTTCATCGTCAAAATGTAAACCCGCAGTAGGTGCAGCAACGGCGCCGGGTTTATCATTATAAACCGTTTGATAGCGCTCTTTGTCAGTACTTTCATCGGGACGGTCGATATACGGAGGAAGAGGCATATGACCATATTCTTCAAGTAGTTGAAGGGTATGCTCTTGGTGTTCAAACTTTAAAATAAACAAAGCATCATCACGGCCAGTCACCGTTACATTCACCTTTTCTTCAAGGATAAGTGAGGTCCCCGGCTTAGGGGCTTTACTCGCCCTAACATGTGCCAATGCTGTGTGCTCATCAAGCAGACGCTCAATGAGGACTTCTACTTGCCCACCGGTTTCTTTTTTACCAAGCAATCGAGCAGGAATTACGCGGGTATTGTTAAATACCAGTAAGTCCCCCGGATTCACTAGGTCTAACATGTTTGTAAACATGCTATGAGAAACGTCGCCCGTTTCACGATTGAGTTGCAATAAACGGCTAGCTGAGCGATTTTCTGTGGGGTACTTGGCAATGAGATGCTCGGGTAAGTCAAACCCGTAATCTGACAATTTCATCATATCTAAAGTTTCTGTATGTACTTCTGGTTATACCTTGCGGCGCGTATTCTACTCGTTTATACGATTGAGATCAGTCTGGATTTCATCAATTAAGCCCACGCTAACATCCCGTGCTTTAAGCACATATAAAATTTGTAGCAACAGGTCTGCCCCCATAATGCCTTTATTGACCTTATTTCTGAGATTGTCAGCACTTTGCTCAACGCCTATGTCGGCTAAGCGCTGGCTAAGTGTTTGATATTTTACGCCACGAATGGACATTTCCGATTTAACCAGTCGTTGAACGGTGAGTCGCCATGTATTTTTAGAACTCAAAGAACACCCCATTTGTGAACAATAATTTACGTAAAAACATTTTTTTACACAAATAAAGAATATTTGTTATTGACGATTATGGCAGATTGAGTCTACACTGCAAGTCAAGATTAGTGGCGTGTCCCAAATTAGTGGTTTACAGTGGACATGACATTATCGCTTCAAACTCTAAAGGAGAGCATTATGCATTGGGATCTAGACAGCATTGAATCCCTGTTTAAAGACCACGATGACGTGGTTGTTACCCGTGAAGATAACTGCTTGTTAATTGCCAATCAGGACGGTATTGATGCTTGGCTAGCGATCAGTGGTGAACAAATCTTGGTAGAAAGTCTGTTGTTTTCATCAACCGAAGTCAAAGACAAAGCAGCCCTTGATCACGAGATTCTTTCAACACATATGGTGTTTCCATTAACTACTGTGGGTATTACTCACGTAGGCGATAGTGAATATTACACCGCATTTGGTGCCCTAAGTGCCCAATCGAAAGCCGAGAGCATTGTGATTGAAGTAGAAACCTTGTTCCAAAACGTAGCATCGTTTTTAGATGCTTACGAAACTCATCTTAAATCAGCTTGATTTCTTAGGAGAAGCGAATGTCAGTGTGGAAAAAGTTAGTAACAGCAGTAAAAGGTGGTGCTACAGAAGCAGCACAATCTGTAGTAGACAGCCAGGCTATCCGTATTCTTGAACAAGAAATTCGTGAAGCCAAAGAAGAATTGCGTAAGTCAGATCATGCCCGTACGCAAATTCTGGCGAAGTGTAAATTGTCTCAACAAAAAGTAGACAGCTTCGACACCTCAATTGCAGAGTATGAAGCCCATGCGCGCAAGGCTATCGACACCGATCGCCAGCTAGCACTGGACTGCGCGCAGAAAGTGTCTGATTTAAAGGCAGAACGTGAAACTGAACAAACTTATCTAGAGCAGTTCACACAATCTGAAAAACAGCTTGCACAAAATATTCAGCAAGCCAAAGCAAACCTTCGTCGCCTTGAACAACAAGTCGACATGGTTAAAGCCACAGAAAGTGTGCAAAAAGCGCAGGTTGCCGTGTCGT
>Ga0256829_1001292_pt1 | contig 21019 bp, 13 predicted proteins | sample 131447metaG_FD_185979 | JGI IMG/M metagenome (GOLD analysis project Ga0256829, IMG submission 185979) | Hydrothermal vent microbial communities from Lau Basin, Pacific Ocean - 131-447 | ecosystem: Environmental > Aquatic > Marine > Hydrothermal vents | place: Pacific Ocean: Lau Basin | collected...
CAGGGTTGTCTTTAGCTAGCAATGTATCTGTGTACTTACTTGCTGACGGTATGGGAGGCATGGGGCATGGGGATTATGCTGCAAAGCTTGCTATTCAAACTGTGGTAGATCATTTAATTGCCAGTTGGAGCGAGGCGCTATCGGTAAATGAGCTCAATCGAGCCTTGGCTTTGGCGAACGATACGATTAACAAAGAAGTACGAATTAACCCCGATTATGAGGGAATGGGGTGCACCTTTATAGGTGTTATCGTAGACAAGGTGTCTGGAAAAATAGATTGGGTAAGTATTGGCGACTCGCTACTGATGTTGAATCAAGGTGGTAGCTCGAACTTGCTTAATACCAAACATATATGGCGAAATTGGGCGTTAGTTACGGGCAACTCGCCTAGTGAGAAAGAAGCCGAGCTCGCAGCGCAACACGGTGAGGCGTTGTTTTCGGCTTTGGACGGAACGGTTCCTCTTGTGCACATGCAATCCAGTGCGGGTCAAGAGGTATTAAACGATGGTGACATACTGATTGTTGCGTCAGACGGTATAGAAGTTGTTTCAACCCAAAGCCTGATAGACAGCTTGAATAGTTCAGTGTTGAAATTCAGAAATAGCGAGAGTAAAGCCTCTGTAGACGCCTCCCTTGCTGATATTCAGAAAAATATATTATCGCAAGTGGAACAACTCGGGTTGGAACATCAAGACAATGCAAGTGTAATTTTGATTGGTGCGCGACAAGCCGGTTAAGTATGAATGGGCTGTTTTAAAAGGACAATAAGATGAAGTATTCAGTGTCGAACAAAATGCTATTAGTTGCCCTGATGATTTTAGGGGTAGCAATGGTCGTTGGTGGTATGACATGGAAAATGTCGGGTAGTGCAACCGTTGCTGGCGGCGATGTTAGCATGGAAGCACAAGAAAAGTCTGGCGGTCAGCAAAATCCTTCTTCTTCTGACTCATCGAAGCAATCAACGGAACCTCCTGGTGATTTGGAACTCTCGCCTGTTGGGTCTTTACCCGTTTCATCAGATACCTCGGTAGTCGACGACGAGAGTGCGGCTCAAGTACTCGAAGAATCAAAGAGCGATATGGGCTTGGGGCAAGATGACTCTCTACCTATTCTTAGCCATTCGGATGACGGTTACGGCCATGTTTTTTACCATACTCAACAGTATTACAAAGGCATTCCGGTTTACGGTACCGAGATGGTATTAAATACACAAAATAGTCAAGCTTCAGAAGTCATTGGTACTTGGTTGACCTCGATTGAGTTAGACGTGGTTCCAACTTTAGGCGCAGAGGAAGCTTTAATTGCAGCTTATCGAAGCCAAGGCGTTCCTGAAAGTCGACAAGTGGTAATGACAACAGACCCAACGGCGTTGGTGGTGTACCCTACAGAAAACCGTGTGGTACTTGCGTGGATCATTAATGGCAGGTTGAGTGATCCTCGCACAGAAGATTATCGCCATATAGTCAATGCCCATGAAGGTGAAATGATTCTCAAGCTAGATTTGGTTCATCAGTAATGAAAACGATAACCTACCTTTTTATCGCGATAGCATTTTCATGGTTGAGCACTTCGGCTAACGCTGAAATTTATGCCTTCGATTTTAAAGGGCAGTGCATGACCTCTGAATTCGACAACTTCATTCCTCGACATGAAGCAGATAGCTGGGCTCAAACCGCCTTTCCTGAATACAGGGAACTTGGCGAAAAAGCCCGTATGGCAAAGTTTAACGTTCAAGTGGCATACGACTTCTTCTTACAGGAATACAATTGGCGCTCAATAGATAATCTAGATACTGATATTCTGCTGTTTGCGAATTATGCGGGTACACGTGGCGACGACTGTGATTCATTCAATGCCTACTTTTGGCAAAACGAGGTCAGTGCGGCGGAAATATCGATTTTGGCTGGGTATCCTGATGCTCCAACGGGGATAGGTCACGACTTAGACGTGGTTGGACACGAATTTGGACATGGAATTTATGCCGCAGGCTCTGGGGGCGATGGACATCTAGCAGGGCGTGCTTTAAACGATTCAGTTGCAGATATGGTAGGTGTTACCGTTAGGGCTTGGTTCGAGTCTGGTAAATCCTTTGAAAATACCGTGGTCAGAGCCAATACCTTCGAATCTGGTAAGCACTTCATGACCAATATGCGTATGGCTGGCTATAATGTCGACGTTGATTTTTTGCGTGATATTGCGAACCCTACTCGACATGGTGGGATCAGTCATACTGAAGATCTTGAAGCATATATGCTTTATGTACGAAGCCAGAATTTGGAAGCCGATCATTACGAAGTCGGTGGTATTACATCTCTTGCCTACGCGCTCATGGTTAAAGGTGGTCAACATCCAGTTAAAGGTGGCGATTCACTAGAGCCTATGGGGTTTAAAACGTCGTTCAGTATTTTAATGTACGTGATTAAAAATAAGCTCCCATTCAACGACAATGAAGACTTTGCCAGTGCATTGTCTTACGCTGCAAGCAATATGTATGGTGCGCAAAGTACAGAGCATCTTGGTACTGTGGCTGCATTTAATGCGGTGGGCGTACGAGTTGCGCCAATAATGCCCCCTGCAATACCTACCGAGCCACCGGTCCCGGATGTGAGTTTACCCACTCCAGATCTTGACCAAGAGCCTTCGGTACCTGCTCCTGATGTGAGTGTTCCAACGTCTATGCCTACTGATACCAGTGAACCGAGTATTCCTCAATCAACGGTTTCTGCGCTTTCCTTGAACGGTCCTATGGTACTTATGATGCTTGGTGGCGTCGTTGTGTTGCTATCTATGACGGTAATCTTATTGTCAGGTAAACGTAACAAGGAAGTTCAGGCTCACATGAAAGACGCTGATGTTCCTCTGGGCGTTGGGTTAGACACTATTCTGCAAGATAATCGCAAGGTTGAAAAAACACCAAGCGTACCAGAGCCTACGCCTAGTGTTGTGAAAACCCATAAAATCGCAATTGAGTCTCTCAGGTTGGAGATCAATGGTTACGCCAAGACAGTGGAACTTCAAAATAGCTGTGTTGAGCTTGGCAGAACCGCTCTTGCAGAAGTCGCTCAAGATTTGTCGGAACGATTAGCGGACGACCCCTATATTAGTCGTCGACATGCGCGAGTTGACTATTACGATACTCAACAAGAAGTGAAAATCACCTGTTTGAGTGAAAATGGATTAACCATTAACGGTATACATGAGTTAGGTGTTGATGAGAAGGCGAGAATTTCAATCAAGCGCCCAGTAGACATAACGCTTGGTAAAACCAAGATAACAGTTTCAAAGGTATAGAAGGGCAATAGGATTCATGCTTAGCAAGATGACCGCTAGTGGTGGACAAATTCAAGGTGCAAGAGACTATCAAGAAGATAGCTACTGCATAATTGAAAAAGTATCTCATCAAGACGATGGAGCTTTGTACGTACTTGCCGATGGGATGGGCGGCCATGACGGCGGTGCTCAAGCTAGTGAGCTTGCTGTGAAGGGATTTTGCGATAGTTTTAGGCAGAGTCAAGGCGATATCCCCGAGCGCTTATCACAAGCACTGCGCGCGGCAAATAGCGAGATAGCGGATTTCGTAACGGATAATCCAGACTTTGAGGATATGGGGACTACACTCGTTGGTGTGTACATAGACATCAGCGGAGCACTATGGTGGGTAAGCGTGGGTGATTCTCCTTTGTGGCGCGTACACAATGGGCAGATTACTCAGTTAAATGATGATCATTCCATGGGGCCAGTGTTCGATAAAATGGTGGAGCTTGGCGATATGACGGCCAGCGAAGCAAAGAACAACCCTAAGCGAAATGCGCTTCGCTCCGTGGTACACGGCAAAGATATTAAATTAGTTGATGTAAGTGCTGAGCCTGTTCAACTAACAGACGGTGATTGCGTCATTTTGGCGTCTGATGGAGTAGAAAGTCTAACTGAGGATGCAATTCAAACTCATGTTGAACAGCAAGTCATGGCAGAGCACTTAGTATCAGCGATTCTTCACGATATAGACAGCAAGCAATTATCGCATCAAGACAACGCTACGCTAATCGCAATTAGTATGCCTAGAGCTGATAAATCTGCATTATCGCAGCCCGAGGTAAATACCCGTCACGTTGCTCCTCAAACACAAACTGTAAAATCTACTAATCGGCATCTTCTTATTGTAGTGGCTTTGCTACTTACACTGATAGTGGTTATTTTCGGAGCCGTGTTGTTTGGGTCGTCGCAAGATAGCTTTGACCCTCAAATTACACCTCCTCCCTTGCCAAGCGAGTCTAAAGAAACCACTAAAAATGTCCCACCAGACATAGATGAAAGCCTTGATGAAGACCCCCATGAAATCGATAACGAGTCAGTTAATTTCGAAGAAGACACAATAGACCATCAAGTGGGTGACGTCCCAGTAAAGTCGGAAGACAAGCGGCAACCAGAAACCGACGCTGAGACTGAAGCGAAAGATCCTGTAGTGAGAGATGTTGAGCCATCAGAAGCAAATGGAAAAGGCGAAAGCGATATCTTAGATGCAGATAACGTACAGCAACCAGTAAATACGCAAGAGAGTGATGACGAAGAAGAAACTTGTGATTTGCTGCTAGAAGACGAACAAAGCTGCGCTCAGGCGCAATCAAACGATGATGGAACTGAGTAAATAAGGCTGGAATATGGAATTTAATCATCAAGCATTGGCGATGGGGAGTACCCTTGGCGAGTACCGACTAGATAAAATTCTAGGTGTGGGTGGGTTTGGCATTACCTATCTGGCAACCGATACGTATCTAGATAAGCAAGTTGCCATCAAAGAGTATTTACCTGGTGACTGGGCGGTGAGAGACGAAAGCAGCAATATTGTTGTTAAGACCGCCTCGCTGGAGAAAGACTTTTCTTGGGGTAAGCAAACCTTCATTGATGAAGCTAAGCTTCTGGGCAAGATGAAGCATCCCAATATTGTAGAAGTATTCCGCTATTTCGAGGCGTTAGGTACGGCCTATATTGTTATGGAGCTTATCGAGGGGGGAAGCTTACTCGATAAGATCGAAAATAACGCCATTACGCCAAAGTTGTTAATGAAACTCGCAGATGCGATTGCCGATGGTTTGTCTTATGTTCACTCTCAAACCTTCAGCTCAGACGACCCATCCTCAATTTTGATTCACAGAGATATTTCGCCTGATAATATTCTCTTTCGCAAAGATGGTACACCTGTACTAATAGATTTTGGCGCAGCGCGGCAAGTTATTGGCCTCAAGAGTAAAGCGGTGTCTGCAATAGTGAAAGACGGGTACGCGCCGGTAGAGCAGTATGGCAGAGCAAGCAAGCTTATGGGGCCGTGGACTGATATCTATGCGTTTGCTGCGGTGATGTACGAATGTGTTTCTGGGGTGCGCCCACATACGTCGACGGATCGCTTACTTGACGACTCTCACACTAAGCTACTGAAAGATATTGATACGCATCAGTATAATCCCGCGTTGATACAGGCCATAGATGCTGGTATGAAGGTACGTCCAGATGAGCGCCCTCGCAGCGTGTCAGAATGGCAATTAACTTGGCAGTCTCCAGAAACGCCTCAGCCATCGCCGGATATACCAGAGCTAAGCGAGCTAGATACTTTTATTGACGACAGTGTCTCCGACGGAAAAATTGGTCAACTAGAGATGCAGGCGTTAATTAAGACGGCACTGGCTAGAGGCCTAATGGCGCGGGATGCACATCAATACATTGTGACTTACGCCATGAGTCGAGGTTGGATGGTTAACCTAGATGATGCTCCAGTGCCTCCTGCGCCTAAAAGAAAAGAAAAAAAACCAGTGACGGTGAAAAACCTTTCAGAAGGCCAGGGCGCTAGCAAAAAGGAAGAGCCAACCACACAAGAAACCGCAGACGCTGCACCCTCTAAGGTCATGATGAAAGCATTCTTTGTGCTTTTATTGGCGGGTGGTTTATTAGGTGGAGCGGTTTACTATCAAAATTCTTTACCAGTTGAACCCCCAGTTCCGCATTTTAATCTCACCGTTAACGTATTGCCTGAAAATGCCAATATTACCGTCGATGGCTACCGTGGCGAAATTGGCTTTGGCAGTGTATTGTCACTACCCGAAGGTGGCCATGACATTGTGATTAATTTTCCGGGATTGGGAACCGTATACAAGAACGTTGAATTAAACCAAGACCGTGTGGTGACGTTCAATTGGGAGGCGCCCGAAGTGGAGTTGCTCTCGCTTACGGTTAATACAGATCCTAGCGATGCCCGTGTTCGCGTTATGAACATAGTAGAAACGTATTCTCGCGGGATGGAGTTAGCCGCCGGCCAATACCAGATAGAAGTGAGTGCTCCGGGTTTTGTGTCACAAACCAGCTGGGTTACCTTGGCTCCGGGAAATGAAGTGTTTAGATTTTCACTAGACCCCAGAATATCGCGTCCCACTGATTCGCTTGTATCAAGTCTAGTGACTATTCCTGCTGGGCAATATTACATGGGGTGTAGTGAAGGCGATGACACCTGTTACGATGATGAAAAACCTCGCCATTTAGTGAACGTTTCGTCGTTTAGAATGATGGAAAGAGAAGTTACTCGTGGAGAATTTAGAGCCTTTATCGAAGATACTGGATATGTTACGTCGGCAAGACAAGACGGCAGTCAAGGTTGCTACGTGATGTTGCCAGATTACAGTGACTTTGATTACGTCGAGGGTAGAGATTGGGAAAGTCCAGGCTTTGATCAAACCGACGACCATCCTGCAACCTGTATTAGTGAAGATGATGCCCAAGCGTACTTAACCTGGATTAACGAAAATAGTTCAGTGACCTTTAGATTGCCCTCCGAAGCCGAATGGGAGTATGCCGCTCGCGCTGGTAGCACGGCACCGTACGCTTTCGGTGAGCTTTCTGGAGGAATGTGCCGCTATGACAACGTTGCGGACCTAACAGATTTTGAAGAAGGCGCAACACGTAGTTGGTCTACACCATTTGAATGTAATGACGGATATGGCTTTGGCACCGCCCCAGTGAAAAGCTTCGAAGCTAACGATTTTGGTCTTTACGACATGCACGGTAATGTTGGTGAATGGACCTACGATTGCTTGAATGAAAGTTACGTTGATGCCCCTACTGATGGCAGTGCATGGATTTCGGGTAATTGTTCTAGTTCAATTATTCGTGGAGGGAACTGGAGTAACAACCCGCGTAACTCTCGTGTGACGTATCGTTTCTGGATGAGCACCAGTGAGCCATATTCAGAAATTGGAATGCGTCTAGCAGCTGACCTCTAGTCATGTAGCTCAGTTGGGCTAGTAAAGTTTACTGCCCCAGCTGAGCTTGCTTCTTAGCACGCTGAAATAATCGTATCCCTTTGGATGAACCAAAGTGAGCTTTTCACGGCTTTTATTGATCTTGATTTCATCACCCGGTAACACTGGAAGCACAATATGGCTGTCACAGCTTACTTGTAATGAATCGCTATTTACCTTAGATACCTTCATTGAAATTGTGCTGTTAGCGTCTACTACGATAGGACGGCTACTCAGAGTATGAGGGAACATGGGAACTAGGGTAAGGGTGTCGAGGCTTGGCATAATGATAGGGCCGCCAGCCGACAAAGAGTACGCCGTTGAACCTGTAGGTGTGGCTACAATTAAGCCATCTGACCGTTGGCTGAATACGAACTGGTCATCGATATAGATTTCAAACTCCATCATATGCGCCACTTTTCCGTGGTGCAGTACTACCTCGTTGACAGCGGCGTTATTGCTTTTTAGTTTTTCGTGGCGAAACACACCCACTTCCAATAAAAATCGCTCTTCAACCATACATTCACCATTGAAAATAAGGTCGAGTTGCTGGTTCATTTCATCGGGGTGAATGTCAGTAAGAAAACCCAAGTTACCTCGGTTAACACCAACCACATGAATATCAAATCGAGAAAGCACTCTTGCGGCACCTAGCATACTACCGTCACCACCAACCACTACGGCTAAGTCGGCTTCTTTACCAATATTAACGAGATTCGTTACTTCATGAGGAAAGCCTGAAAGTACCGCAGATAAAGTGTCTTCTACAATGACTTTGCATCCACGATCTAGCAAATACTTTGCGAGCAAAATTAGGCTGTCATGAATCGCTTCGTGTTGTGGTTTACCAATAAGTGCAACAGTTTGATAGGGCATATAGCGCTAATGTCCTTCCTAGTACGTAGTTCGGACATTAGCACAGAAGTTTTATCAAGGAAATGATTTACCTAGCGGTCCAGCCGCCGTCAAGCACCAGAGTTTGTGCGGTAATATTACGCGCACTGTCAGACATTAGAAATGCGGTGGTATCGGCAAGTTCTTGCAAGCTTATAAACTGCTTTTTCGGCATTGGCTCAAGCATAATTTTGTTAATCACATCTTCTTCAGACAAATTATTCTCAACGGCTTGGGCGGCAATCTGTTTCTCAACCAGTGGCGTTTTAACGTATGCTGGGCAAACCGTATTAATGGTAACGTCACAATCACCGGTTTCTAACGCTACCGTTTTTGCTAGTCCAAGTAGACCATGCTTTGCTGCTACATAGGCCGATTTATATGGCGAGGCCACAATTGAGTGAATCGATCCTATATTGATGATACGACCAAAATTGCGAGCTCGCATTGAGGGTAAAAAAGTTTGTGTAAGTAACGCTGGACCCACTAACATAATGTTGATGAGTTGCTGCCACTTTTCAGGCGGAAAGTCTTCAATTTTACTGACGTGTTGAATGCCCGCGTTGTTTACCAAAACATCCACCGGGGTTTCTTTCAGCGCAGTGGTGAGCGCCGATACGCTTGTGGCATTACACACGTCTACGGTAACAGCGCTTGCGCTAAAGCCCTGAGACACTAGTTCATGTGCCGCAGAGTTTGCAGCGTCTTCATTAATATCGGCAATAATGATGTGGTGACCGCTTTTTGCCAGCGATGTGGCAATCCCAAAGCCTATTCCGCTTGCGCCACCGGTAATAAATACATTGCGTTTAGTCATTGTTGGCCTCTGTTGTGTTAGCGTTTAAAGCACCGATCATCGCGTTTACTGCTTTGATTTGATCACCGTTTTTGGTGGCATATTCATCAGATGTATATCCCCACCAATCCCAGCAACCTTGAGGGTTAAGTGGCATAAAAAGTGATTTTTTTGTTTGTGGGTATAATACGACAATCTGGTTGTCGTCGGCCCACCGATTTATTCCCGTTTGTGTCACATAGGCCATATCCACCGCGTCGGCATATTGATTACAGCCGTGAAAACTTACGTGAAGCTCACATACATTGTCGCCCTCGCAGGCTTTGGGGACAAATACATAGCCTTCTTCTGCCATGGTAGACGCATTTGCACCCGCTATGTGGAGTTGATTAATGCTGTAGACTCTTCCTTCTAATGCTTCATCAGGCGGTGTAAGTTCACCTAATAAGTGATTAAGCATTTCGCCAGCGGCATCGTAATTACACAAGCCAATAAACGGGCTTTCGGAAGCATCACAAGCGCCACCAGAAGAAAGCGTTGGGAATACGTGGTCTATCGCCATATCACTAACATAGACGATATTTTCTTCTTGTGTCCAGCCCTTATATTGGCTGAACAATAAATCACTGACCTCAGCGGTAACGCGGTTGTCTAAAGTGCCGTGAAACAACCATACTTTGTCGTCTTGAAGGTTGTTCAGCGGGGCAATTTTACCCTGAAGAGCGTATTCACTGGCGACTTCATTAATAGCAGTAAGGTTTAAACTGTCAGACGTTTTGTTGACACACTGCGCTAGCGCAGTGCTGATATCCCCTTGTGCACAGTTATATGGCCCAGCCGCAATGATGCCAGCGCCAGAAACGAATTCACTGTGGGCGAGGTGAAATTGGGTAGCCATGTAGCCACCAGAGGAAAGTCCTGAGACAGTCACCCGACCGGTATCTAAGTTTAGTGGCGGGAGTGAATCTGCATAGCTAGCAACAGATATGCTAAAACATACTGAGGCAAACAATGAATAGGTTTTCATGAAAGTGTTCCTGTATTACTGGCTGAGGAATTCGGATATAAGATTGGCCTGCTCGGAGATATCTAGTACCCCCTCTAAGTGCCCCAGTTCACCATCCAGTGCTTGATATTGTGAAGAAACTCCATTTTGGTTCAAAATGTCGTGGGCATTCTGAGCAAGATAAGGCATTAGTAACAAATCAGTAGAGGCTGGAACAAACAGTGTTTTTGCCTTAACTGACGAAAGTCCTTGTTCTAAAGAGCCTTTGTGACCAGCCACAAATAGCTGACATGCCCTTACAAGATAGAGTAAATGATTTGCATCCATTTGCTGTGCTCGACTTTCTGCTCTTGAGCGTAGCCAATTTACAATACTGTGATTCTGACGAATGTCGTGCATTGGGGCGTCTTCTAGCTGTTGATATCCTAGTGTTTTACCCTGTTGGTTAAAAAACTCAGGTGTTAGTGCGTGTTGAGTAATGAGCATGAGTGAACCTACTAAACCATTCATAGGTTGTTCATCAATGCTGTAGTCTCCATTATTCCAGCGACTATCCACTTTGATGGGGGTTGCCCATTGCTCTAGCGCTGCGGTTGTCCAAGCATCCGTTTCCCCAGTGCCGATTACTGAAATCATTCTGGGAACCCATTCGGGGTAAGCACTGGCCCAGTCAATAGCTTGCATTGATCCCATTGAAGCGCCCACAACAGCGTGAAGTTTAGATATACCTAAACTTTCCAATAGGGATTTTTGGACGTTCACAAAATCACGGATTGTTACTACAGGAAAGTCGAGCCCCCAAGGTTTACCTGTATCAGGGTTTACAGTGGCTGGGCCGGTTGTTGTTACTGTATCACTGTAGGCGTTTAGGTTAACTAAAGTATCAACGCTTATGACATAGTAAACTGACGTGTCTATTGCTTTGCCGGGGCCAATAAGTGCGTCCCAGTAGCCAACAGGCCCTTCTGGTGTGTACCTACCTGCTGCATGAGATGAAGCAGAAAAATAATGGGTGATAAGTACAACATTTGACTTATCTTCATTGAGCGTACCGTACGCTTCCCAACCCACGTTTACATTGGTAATGGTTGCGCCATTGAACAGAGTTAATGACGGTAAGGAAAACACCTGCTTTTTCACTAAAGGTAATGTGGTTTCCGCGCTGCTTGCAGCGGCAGAAAAAGTCAGGCTCAACAACCCGTAAAAGGTTAGCAGTGCAGTCTTTAGCGTGCGATTTTGGAGTAGAGTGATTAACGACAATGTATCAATCCCTTGTTAAAAAATACTGAATAACCCAATGGCCATCGACAGCCCGATGAGAGGCACCACAACAGTGAGCGCGGCCATAGACCAATACGCTGCTTTGTGAGTTTCGTGACAAATCGCTCGTATCGTTGTTACAACATACCCATTATGGGGCAGGGAATCTAGCGCTCCAGAAGAGATGGAAACAATACGGTGTAACTCGTCGGGCTCAACACCCTGATCTAAATAGTGCGGCCCAACAAGGGGTAAAGCGATGGCCTGTCCGCCTGAGGCAGAGCCAGTTAATCCGGCAATTACACTTACAGCGATTGCTGCACCAATCAGCTCATTACCCGGAATTTGTGTCATCAATGCCACTGTATCTTGAAAAGCTTCGGTGTTTTTTGCGATAGCGCCAAATCCAACAACTGCTGCGGTGTTTCCAATGGCAACCAAAGCGCCAGTGGTGCCTGCGTTTACTGCTGTCGGTAGGTTGTGAAAATGTTTGAAATTAATAGCAAGTAAACAGAGTACACCGCCACCCAAGGCTACGATTAGAGCAAGCTGAGCTAATTCGTCGTGAAGTGAAAACGAAAGCACCAACACAACCACTAACGGTAATATGCCTGTAAGCGGGTGAGGGTAGTCTCTTTCTCGAAGCTTTGGGTCGGAATCACGAGCTTCAAACACCTCGCCATTTGCTACGGCCTTGTTAATCATTTTAGCCAACCACCAATAGCCAAAAAGGGCCATAAACACAGCTACAACTAGGCTAACTTCCCACGCGGCAAAAGGTGAAGTACCTAAATACTTTATTGGGATCCAGTTTTGGATTTCCGGTGAACCCGCTGAGGTCATGGTAAAGGTGATTGAACCAAAAGCCATGGTGGCAGGAATGAATCTGCGTGGTAGGTTCGCATCTTTAAATAAACTCACGGCCATTGGATACACTGAAAAGGCGACTACAAACACACTAACACCACCGTAAGTGAGTATTGCACATGCCGCTACTACCGCTAGAACTGCACGCTTGTATCCTACTTTATCGATTATCCACCGAGATACACTGTCAGCAGCACCACTGTCTTCCATAAATTTGCCAAAGAGGGCGCCAAGTAAAAACATAAAGAACCATGAAGCGATGAATCCGGTAAAGCCGCTCATGTAGGTTTCAACAAAGTTGGTGTCACCTAAAAACAGGGTCATGTTGTTGGTAAGCGCAACAACTAGGGCACAAAGTGGCGCAGCAATGAATAAATTCATCCCTCGAATCGTCAGCGCGATAAGAAGCGCCAAGCCTCCAGCCAATCCAATCATACTTAACATATTGTTTTCCTTTGAGTAAATCTGTGACCGCAGCTAGCTCTGGAACTGTTAAGCTTTCACTATTAACTCAATGATAAAAGGCTTGCGATTTGTCATGGCTCAGCATGTTTAAAGCCGATTTATCTTCGAGCGTGTAAAGAAATCTATATTCAAAAACAGATAGTTAGCGATTAGAAATATAGATTTGATTTGCAGGAAGTGTGAAACTATTTCGAAAAAATTCCCATAGTACGATGGTACTACATACCCAGTTTAAAAAGTGCCCTATGGTAAATAACGACCGCAGTAATTTCGACATGCTCTGGAACTTAATATCTGGACACATAGAAGAAAAAGGACACATTATGTCATTTACTCAACAAGCACGACGTTATTTCACTGGTTCTCACTCTTTGTGCGCAATCGCTGTTGCCTCAGCGCTTACTGCTACTCCGGTGGCAGTTGCACAAGAGACCAACGAAGAAGACGACAGAGGAAAGTTAGAACGCATTGAGGTGACCGCGCGTAAAACCGTAGAGTCACTTCAAGAAACTCCTGTAGCCATAACATCGGTTGGTGCCGTCGAATTGGCCGAAAAGGGAATTAGCGTACTAACAGAAGTTCAACAGTTCTCGCCAAATACTACACTGCAAACCAGTCGTGGTACTAACTCAACACTTACCGCATTTATACGAGGGTTAGGCCAACAAGATCCTCTATGGGGGTACGAGCCTGGTGTTGGTATTTATATTGATGACGTTTACATGGCACGTCCGCAAGGTGCAGTACTCGATCTCCTTGATGTACAGAGAATTGAAGTGCTGAGGGGGCCTCAAGGCACGCTATACGGCAAAAATACCATTGGTGGAGCGGTAAAATACGTTACTAAGCCAATGTCAGGGGACGCGGAGTTTAACGTAGAGGCGACTGTTGGTAGTTACAATCAACGTGACGTAAAACTCACCGGTCAATATCCGCTAATGGAAGATACGGTTTACCTTGGCTTTGGCTACGCCAACTTAAATCGCGATGGATTTGGCGAGTTTCTACAGTCAGCATTACCCAATCAAGATAGAGAGAATTATAACAAAGATCTGTGGGCTGCTCGTCTAACACTTGAAATTCACCCAAGTGATGATTTGTTTCTACGATTTGGCTGGGACAAAACCGAAGACGATTCGAATGCAAAAGGTGGCTACCGTTTGCTACCAAGTATTCTAACGGATGCGCCTGTACCTGACTCAGTGTACGACTCATACACCAGCATGCCAACGTGGAATAAAGTAGAGCTTGAAGGCTACAACTGGCTAGTAAGTTATAATGTTAACGATAGTTTAGAGTTGAAGTACGTAGGTTCACATCGTGAAAGCTACTCTCCCACCAATATCGATTTTGACAACACGCCACTCGTCATTTTTGATGTGCCAGCAGAGTACGACGATGAGAATGATACTCACGAGCTTCAAGCGAACTATGTAGGTGAAAATTTCTCCTTAGTTTCTGGTTTGTATTATTACGACGGTGAATCCTGCGGTAACTTCGACGCTATTCTTGGTGTGTTAGGCGCCTCTATAGGGGTACCGGGATTAACTCGTGAAGTCACTGGCTGTAACAACTCGGAAAGTTGGGCGGCATACACTCAGGTAAACTATGACATTAGCGACAGCTGGGCGCTGTCCTTGGGGGCTCGTTATACCGATGAAGAGAAGTCAGCCTTTGTTAATAACGGTCTGATTTTCGACAATGTATATCCGTCTACCGGTTGGATTGACGGTTACGTGCGTCCTCCGGGCCAATTAGTACCACAAGTGTTGGGTACAGATACGGACGGTGACGGTGTATTAGATGCTCCTTCTGTAGAAAGTTGGTCTCGCTTTACGCCGCGAGTTGGCATAGAGTTTTACGCTACTGAAGACACCATGTTCTTTGCCAGTTATTCTCAAGGGTTTAAGTCAGGTACATTTAATCCAAGAGCCACAGTTAATGAAGCGGGTGTTGAGCCTGAAGTCGTAGATAGCTATGAGTTTGGTATTAAGAGTGACATTACTGACACATTTCGTGCGAATGTCACGTTGTTTTCCTACGACCACTCAGACCGTCAATACATAGGTGTTTCGGGTGACTTGTCTGACCCAACAGCGCTAGACCAAGTGCTTCGAAATGCCGCGGAAACTGCTGCTAGGGGGCTAGAAGCTGAACTTACTTGGGTAGCTTCGGAAAATCTTCAATTCGATTTGGCATATGGTTACATTGATTTTGAGATAAAAGAAAACAACGCTATTCCGCCGCTTATCGGCTTAGCTAGCACGCCAGAAAATACGTTGAACATCAACGCTAATTACCTGCTAGAAACAAGCTTTGGTGATATAGTTTTCAACGCAAACTTCTACTCGCGCAGCGACTACTTGTTGTTCGAAACCAGTGATTTGATTCAACAAGATGCTTATGAAATGGTTAATTTGAGTGCGCGTTGGGAAAATGTTGAAGGCAACTGGTACGCAGGCCTCCACGTGAAGAACTTGACCGATGAAGAATACTTGGTAGGCGGTTACGACTTTGTCACTCGTGGGGACAATGGCTCGTTCGGTCCTGGGTTAGGCGGTGATACAACGCTTATCGGGTACTACGGCGATCCACGCACAGTGCACCTAACTGTGGGATATCGCTTTTAGAAAAATTACGAAGTAATACCTGTAACTAAAAAGCCACGGTTTGTCGCCGTGGCTTTTTAGTTACAGGTAGAAAATACCTCATATCGATTTCGACCATTAGACTTCGCCTTGTAAAGGGCTTGGTCAGCATTTTCGAGAAGACAATCAGCGCCGTGTTCCGAACAAGTGGTTGCAACACCAATACTCACAGTCGTTAAGTTATTAAAAGGGGAGCGTGGATGAATTATCTTTTCACTGATAATGGCTCTGAGAATGCGATTTGCTACATGAATAGCATCGGAACCATTGGTGAAAGGTAGTATTACGACAAATTCTTCACCACCAAATCGAGCAATAAAATCTGTTTTTCTGGGCAAAGCTTTTCTTATTGACTGGGCCACACGATATAAGGCTTTGTCTCCTGCATCGTGGCCAAATTCATCGTTAAACTGTTTAAATTTATCAATGTCGATAATAAACAAAGACAAAGGGGCGTTCATACGTTGGGTGTCTTCAATAACGCTATTAAGCTTTTCCTCGTAGGCCCGTCGATTGGGGATTTTGGTGAGGGGATCCACATAGCTAAGTTGTCTAAGTTGCTCATTGGCTTTCGCTAATCGCGCTTCAAATTCTTTCTTCTCGGTAATATCTAGGTGGGTCCCAATCATTCGTTTGGGTCTGCCATCGACCTCCCATTCGATAACTTGCCCTGTATCGTAAACCCAAACCCAATGGCCATTCTTGTGGCGCATTCTCGATTCGCAGATATAGTAGTCTGTTTTTCCTTCCCAGTGAGCTTTCAGTGCGGCATTTGAACTTTCTAAATCATCGGGGTGAGCATATTTGAGCCAAGTTTCTATATTCGCTGGTAAAATTTCTTGGAGCTTGTAACCAATAATGTTGGCCCATCGTTCATTAAACGACACTTCTCCAGTTTGAACGTACCAGTCCCATACACCAACGCCAGTACTTTTTAGTACAAGCTCTAACTGTTTTTCTCTTTCTTTAAGGTGTGATACTTGCTCTTCTAATACCGCTATTTGACGATTCAATTTTTGAAATATGTTGTTCATACTCTCAGATGCGATCCCTGTGCACGGTATTAACTATAATGGTATTAAGTGTTTCGAATGCATCCCATATCAAATGATCAGGCCTGCGCTCACTATTTTGCTGGGGTTGGATGATTCAAGCATGTTCATCCTTCATTTTATAACTCATAGACCATGGAACTAATATCGTCCAATGAAATTGCAATAATGATATTTTTCTTACTTGCTGATCGCGTTTTATCTTTGAAATGGTATTATGGTTTACATAAATGCTACGAAAATATTACATAAATCATGCAAACTCGTGTACTCATCGCTGACGACCATCCGTTATTTAGGGCTGCTATGTATCAAGCACTTACTGACATTGTCGGTACTGACATATTGCAGGCTGCGTCTCTTGATGAAGCTATAGAGCAACTCAATGCGCATCAAGATGTGGAACTGGTATTTTTAGATTTGAGTATGCCGGGTAACGAGGGGATGTCTGGGCTACTCGAATTGCGCTCAAAGTTTCCCGATGTTATGACAGTAATCGTTACTGCTCATGAAGATCCTGAGTTAGTACAGCGCGCGCTATTACTTGGTGCAAGTGGTTTTATACCAAAATCAGCGTCGGTTGAACGTATTGCAGATGCAGTTGAAACTGTACTTGAGGGCGAACAATGGCTCCCTGAAGAATTATCCTTCGATGGTTCGTCGACTGATTCAAGCGTTGCTGAATTGTCAAAGTCACTAGCGTCACTAACGCCGCATCAACTCAAAGTACTTCAAATGATTGCAGACGGTTTGCTTAATAAGCAAATTGCTTTTGAGCTAGACATTTCCGAATCTACTGTTAAGCAACACGTATCTGCCATTCTGAAAAAAATGGGTGTTATTAACCGTACTAAAGCAGGCATTGCTTATAAGCACGCTATGGCAGTAAAAGAAGAATCTATCGTTTGATTGTTTTGTGCTGAGGTTTTTGAAAGGTTGACAATCTTAGGCACTAGTTAACAAGAGGACATACCTTTCTATTTTAATTTGCTTTTTATCAATCGTTTAAGTGCGGCTGGTTTTAGAGGTTTTGACAGGTAGTAGAGTTCATTTTCGGTGGCTTCGTCACGTATTCCCTCACTGCGGTTTGCGGTAATCAATATGCCAAGCGGCATACTACCCCATTGCTCGCGCAGCGCTTTAACAACATCAATACCGGTTTCACCATAATCTAAGTGATAGTCGGCAATGACAATGTCAGTTTTTACCGGGCACTGTTCCAACGCAGAATCTACAGAAGAGGCAGCAAAAACTGTAGCTCCCCACTCCGATAGCAAGGTGTACATGGCTTGAGTGATTTGTGCATCATTTTCAACTAACAATACCCGTTTGTCGGCTAATAACTTTGAATCATCGCTTTGCGGAGTTGGGTGCCATTGGACCGATTTTTGTAGCTCTAAAGACCTAGGTAACGTAACACTAAAGCCACTCCCTTTTCCCACTTGAGAGGTCACTGAAACTTGGTGAGCTAACAGGTGACAGAAGCGCTCCACAATGGTTAATCCGAGTCCAAGGCCTTGACTCGCAGTAGTGTTTGAAAGTTGGTGGAATTCATTGAATATTTCGGTTTGCTGGTCTTCAGGTATACCGGGACCAGTATCGTAGACAAACAGTGTAATTGTTGTGGAATCCGAACGACGAACGCCTATAAGTACCGTACCAGAAGAGGTATAGCGGATTGCATTGGAAATTAGGTTTTGAATGACTCTGCGGAGTAGTTTTTTGTCAGATGTGACGGAAACACTGGTTTTGACATAACGAAGCTCCAATCCTTTTTGCTGTGCTATGACATTAAATTCTGCAACTAGACCTTGTAGTACATCGTTTAGGTCAAAATGCGTTACTTGCGCCTTTAATACTCCTGAATCTAGTTTTGTCATGTCGAGCAGCATGCTCAATAAGCTTTCTGCACTGTTTAGCGAATTTACCACGCCATCTGATAAGGTAGCTAACTCTGAACCTTTGGTTTTCTTTGCCAGCATAGCGGCAAAGAGCGTAGCGGCATTGAAGGGCTGCATAAGATCGTGACCCGCTGCAGCCAAAAACTTTGTTTTACTTTCATTGGCTTTATCGGCCTCTTGCTTTGCCAATTGTAGCTCAAGAGTACGTTGTTCTACTCTTGCTTCAAGCGCTGTTTTAGCTTCTTGCAAAGCTTCTTGAATAGCAATGTATTCGGTAATGTCGCTGTAAGTCGTTACGTACCCGCCAGCTGGAAGTGGACTGCCGTTAAGCTCAACAACTTTGCCATCGGTTTGTCTGCGAACATGCTTATAAATATGTCCTTCCTTCATGAATTGAATGCGTTTTTCAATATCACGGGAAACATCGCTTCCATCACCAAATAAGCCTCGTTTGGCGTTGTAAGCCAACACTGACGCAATAGGCATTCCTGCTTGTAAATATGTTTTTGGATAATCAAATAGCTCTACATAACGCTCGTTCCAAGCCAGTAAATTAAGTTGCTCGTCGAGTACGCAAATACCTTGTTTGATGTGTTGTACTGATGATTGTAAGACTTCGTGATTGAACTGAAAGGACTGTGAAGCTTCTTCGACCCAGTCAACCAAAACAGGTAAGTTATCGTCGCCGGTTTGCGCTATTGTTCCCAGTAAAATTCTAGCACTGGGACCGCCAACTTGCGCAGACATCAGTTGTTCCGCGCGTTTTAGCAGCGAGTGACTTGCGTAGCCGTGTTGTTCAACTGTGTCTAATGAAGCCGAAAGTTGGTTGACTAATTTGCGGTGAACATCTTCACTGAGAACTCGTTTTGTCAATGTCATTAAATCTGCAATGCGTACAGAAAGCTCTGGTTGTATGTCGTCTTTTTCCGAGGAGTTTGTCTGAGAAGGGGTATAAGTTAATAGGGAAGTGATTACAAAGGTCATGCAGTTTGCCGCTAGCGCAATAGCGAAGCCCTTGCCCAAATCTCCGTCGCTAGGCGGCGGATTAAAGTAATAGCTGGATAATAAACTGGGATAAAGAAGAAAAACTAGCCAGCAAATGAATCCACTACCAAGGCCAATAAACGCCGCAATTTTTGTGCTGCGGTGCCAATATAAACCAAACAGAAGAATAGGTAAGCATTGCCCAAGTAATGCAATTGCAATTGTTCCACTGTTCACCAGCGGAGCGCTTTGGCTAACATTTAAGTGGTACCACAAGGCAATTGAAAGTACGACTAACACGGTTAGGCGTCTAATCAACAGAATACTCTTTGGTTTCATACTGTGTTGATTGTGTTTTCGCAGTTTAACTTTTAACCAAAGTGGCGTGATAAGGTTGTTAGATATCATCACACCCAAAGCAAGTGTCGCCACAATGATCATACTGGTAGTTGCTGATAGCCCACCGATAAATGCCGTGACCGAAACTACAATATTGTTGCTGTGAAGTGGTAGTGACAATACATAAGTATCAGACGTTACTTCAGGTGCCAGAAGTATCTTTCCGGCAAGAGCGATGGGAATCAAAAATATTGTCATTCCAACAAGATAAAGAGGAAATAACCAGCGAGCCGTTTTGAGTTCACCTTCGCCGTTTAGCTCTATAAAATTCATATGAAATTGTCGGGGTAGCACAAACATTGAGCATACACCCAATAGCACATGGGAAAGATAAACCCATGGCGCTCTATCCGCATAAATGACTTGCCGTGCAGCGTCGTTTGTTGCAGCTTGCGTAAATAAATCAAAAACTCCGTCAAACAGGTAAAAGCAAACAAAGATACCAATCACCGATAACGCGACCAATTTAATCAAAGATTCAACGGCAATGGTCAGTAGTAATCCGGGATGCTTATCCGTGAGATTAAGGGTTCGTGTACCAAATACGATGGCAAAAATTGTCATTAGCCCTGCAACATATAAACCTACTTGTTCCGTATTGTTCTGAGTGTCAGGGGTAATCAGATTAATACTTTTGGTAATAGCATCTAATTGCAAGGCTATGTAGGGAATCACCCCAACAAAGCTCAAAAGCGTAATGAAAGCGGCAAGTAAATGTGCGTTTTTGTATTTAAGGCCGATAAGATCCGCCAAAGAGCTGACATTGTGCTGTTGACATAAACGACTTATACGCAGAATGACAGGAAAGGCAAACGCCATGGTAAGAATAATGCCCAAATACGTTGGTATTATTGCCCAACCGTATTGTGCAGCTTGGGATGCGGTGCCAAAAAAAGCCCATGATGTACAGTGAACACCTAATCCAAGGCTGTACAAAATTGGATGTTGTTGGTTGTCTTGAAGCCTTTTTTCACCCCAAAACGCCAACAAAAACAATGCCAGTAGATAAATGGCGATAACACTTCCAACTGTCCATATACTAAGCATTGTTTGGTCCCTCTAACCTGAATAGGCAAGTTCTAGATTACCACCTGACTCGCTAATTAAAAGCGCTTTTGCGTGAACGTAGAGTGAATCACTAAACTTTTTCTAAATTGTTGGAATAGCAGTGCTTACAGTGAATGTTGTCGCAGGAACGTGAGTTTAATTGAGATAAATTTTCAATAGTAAATCTGCTTCAAACGATTATTACAAATGAGCAAATATTTTTAGTGTGAGCGAGGAGTACATCACCAAACTTGTTCTTCTTCGGCTGAATAGTAAAGCTTCAAGTGAACTTTGTCCCGAGAGAGTGGACGCGAATTCAACTCCGAAGTGCACCACTCGCTCATTAGGCTGCCCGCCTCATTTCCTCGAACACGACAGCAGGCTGTTTAAAGCCTAGGCACTTTCTTGGTCTTAAGT
>Ga0256829_1001293_pt1 | contig 21011 bp, 17 predicted proteins | sample 131447metaG_FD_185979 | JGI IMG/M metagenome (GOLD analysis project Ga0256829, IMG submission 185979) | Hydrothermal vent microbial communities from Lau Basin, Pacific Ocean - 131-447 | ecosystem: Environmental > Aquatic > Marine > Hydrothermal vents | place: Pacific Ocean: Lau Basin | collected...
TAAATAAAGTCTTGATTGTTTCATATGAATTCCCTTGTAAAGCATAATTTCTGATTATACGCCAAGATTACTTACTTTAACTTTAAGTATAAGAATTATTTATTTAAAAAAGTAGAAATCTTTTCTGCTACACTATATTTTGTTGATTCTGGAAGAATGATTTGTGCAGCTTTTTTATTGTCTGTGTTAAAGACAATAGGGCTTATAAAGTTGATAACAGAGTCTTCAATGGGATTTTGAAGGAGTACGATGTTGAGTGTGAGCAAGTTAGACTCTTTTGTTATTTCTAAAATATCTTGAATGTTTTTTGGCACTTCAAAATCATAATCTCTTAAGACAAAAGGATCAATGAGGGTAAAAGAGATGTATTCATCATTGCTAGCTTGCATCTTCATGAAAATATCATCTATCTTTTCAAGTGAAACTTCCTTAATTCTATCAAACCCTAGAAGTGGTACGCTAATCTCAAATTTCATAAATAACCTTCATATATTTTAGTAAATCTATCATTGTTTGATATATAAGCATGAATTGTACCTATTTTTTTATTGTTTATTTCAACTTTGTTATATAAGTTTTAGATAAAATAACACTTTATTAAGTTTAGGAACTACAATATATGATATTTAAAACTAATTTTTTACTTATGGGCATAGTTACTTTTTTGTTTTTTGGTGGCTGTGCAAAAGAGCTTGAAGAATATAACAAGCCCGCTATCTACTGGTACACTAAGATAGTCGAGTCTATTGCTAATGCCAATTTGGAAAAGGCAGATAGTTATTACTCTTCACTTCAAGGGGAGCATATTGGTTCACCATTGCTTCAAGAAGCTACGCTAATCCTAGCAGTATCACATATGTATTATAAAGAGTATTTACTAAGTGAACACTTTTTAAATGAGTATATAAAAAGATATGCAAACCCAAATGAAAAAGAAGCGGCAGAGTTCATGAAGATAAAAGCCAAATATATGGCACTTCCAAATCCAAGACGAGACCAAGCTTTGATGAAAGATGCTATCATCGAGGGGGAGAAGTTTAAAAAAAACCATCCCCATTCTATGTACTTTAGTGTAGTAGATACGATGATAACAAGACTTTATATGGGAGAGGCTTCTTTAAATGAGTCCATAGCCTCTTTATATGATAGGATAGATAAATATAGAAGTGCAAAATATTATCGTAGCATTGAACCAAAACCTTGGATAAATTGGAACAATATAGATAGAGCAGAAGGTGCTTGGTATAGGGCTCCGTTTGAAGGCAACGGAAGAGGTAGTTGGTACGGGTTTTTGATACCAGATACCAAAAGTGTTGTTTCGCGAAACTCTATCTCTGATGATTCAGCCATCAAAGAAACATTAGATACCGATTCGAGTGATGACATCAGCGGTAAGAAACAAAGAGATACACAAAATGAGTTCCAAGAAACTCAAAATAAAACAAACGGTTATTAGGAGAAATATGAAACTGAGCAATTATGGAGATTTTCCAGCAGATATACCAGTGATAGCAGAGGATGAACTCTTTTTGTATCCTTTTATGATAAGTCCACTTTTTTTAGGTGATGATGCAAACATCAATGCAGCAGCCAAAGCGATAGAAGAGAGTACACTTGTTATAGTGTGTCCAGTGAAGTCTTCGCATGAAGGCGAGAGAGCTTTTGAGTCCCATTATGATGCAGGGGTAGTGGGTTCTATCATGAGAAAGGTTGTGCTTCCAGACGGTAGAGTTAAAATTCTTTTTCAAGGTTTATCAAGAGCTAAAATAATCTATGAAGTCTCAGACAACCCAAGTATAGCGAGAGTAGAGATCATAGAAGTGACCAATACAACTTCACTTAAAATAGATGCACTTCTTGAGGTTGTGCGTGAAAAAGTGAAGATACTCTCTGGCGTGAGTAACTATTTCCCCCCTGATCTACTTAGAACTATAGAGGAAAATCATGATCATAATAGAATTATAGATCTTATCTGTTCAACAGTAAAACTTAAAAAAGATCAAGCATATAAACTTTTTGTTCAACATGATACTGAACAAAGATATTTAGACCTTGTTGATTTTCTTTTAGAAGAGATAGAGGCAAATAAACTTCAAAAAGAGATTCGTTCAAAAGTGAATGGGCATATAGAACAAGTAAATAAAGAGTATTTTTTAAAAGAACAACTCAAACAGATTCAGCATGAGTTAGGGACTGATACTGCTCGTGATGAGGAGATGGAAGATTACCGTAAGAAGTTAGAGGCTAAAAAGTCAAAAATGGATCCCGAAGTTTATAAAGAGATAAATAAGCAGTTAGAACGACTTACTCGTATGCATCCCGACTCCTCAGATGCCTCTATGACACAAACTTATCTTGACTGGGTTTTAGAGATACCTTTTGGTCAAATGAGCAAAAAAAATCTTCATATAGATGAGGTTCAGAAACAACTAGATTTCGATCATTTTTCGCTTAAAAAACCAAAAGAACGCATAGTAGAATATTTTGCAGTCAAAGAGCTTATGCAACTTCGTGGCATAAAAGAGAGTGATGCCGCAGGAGCAATACTGTGTTTCAATGGACCTCCTGGTGTTGGTAAAACTTCTTTAGCTAACTCTATAGCTGAGGCACTTAAACGACCACTTATCCGTATAGCATTAGGTGGGTTAGAAGATGTTAACGAACTTCGTGGACATCGTCGTACCTATGTAGGTGCGATGCCTGGGCGTATAACACAAGGGCTTATTGATGCTAAAAAGATGAATCCTGTTATAGTTCTTGATGAGATAGACAAGGTAGCTCGTGCCCAACGGGGTGACCCAACAGCAGCACTTTTAGAGATACTTGACCCTGAACAAAACAAAGATTTTAGAGACTATTATCTCAACTTTAACATAGATTTGAGTAATGTTATCTTTATAGCGACAGCGAATGATGTAGGCTCAATCCCTGCACCGCTTCGTGATAGAATGGAGTTTATCACCATTAGTTCTTATACACCGCAAGAAAAATTTGAGATTGCTTCAAGATATTTACTTCCTCAAGAACTTAAAAAGCATGGTTTGAAAAAAAGAGAACTTAGTGTCTCAAAGGCAGCCTTAAAAGAGTTGATACACTCTTATACTCGTGAAGCTGGTGTGCGTAACTTGCGTCGTCGTTTAGCAGAACTCTCAAGAAAGGTAGCACGGGAGATACTGCAACAACCTGAAACTATGAAAGTCTCTTTGAGTGTTAAAAATCTTAAAACTTACTTTGATAAGACTGTGTTTGAGATAGACAAAGCAAAAAAAGATGCTGAGATAGGTGTGGTCAATGGTCTTGCTTGGACAGCTGTAGGTGGAGATGTGCTCAAAATTGAGTCGATTCGTATCAAAGGTAAAGGGACTATGCAACTTACAGGTTCCCTTGGTGATGTGATGAAAGAGTCTGCGAGAATCGCTTTTAGTGTGGTAAAAACTCTTATAGATACAAAAAAATTAACCATCGATCCGAAAAATGTTCCAAGAACACAAAAAGAGGCAGAGGATGACCTTAAAGTAGATGTGAGTGAAGTCTATAAGCGTTATGATCTTCATGTACATGTTCCTGATGGAGCAACACCAAAAGATGGACCAAGTGCTGGGATAGCGATGTGTAGCGTAATAGCATCTATACTCTCTTCTTGCAAGATTCGTCCAGATATGGCGATGACAGGAGAAGTGTCGTTAAATGGAGATGTCCTACCCATAGGCGGTCTAAAAGAAAAATTGATAGCAGCCTATAAAGCAGAGATGAAAAAGGTACTCATCCCACAAAAAAACTATGATAGAGACCTCGATGATATTCCAAAAGAGGTCAAAGACGCAGTTGAGATTATGGGTGTAACTCGAATTGAGGAAGTTTTAAAGCAAGTATTAGTATAATAACTCTATGAATTTCATTAAAACAATTATTTCTTATTTTTTACTATTTATTATTCCTATGGATCTCTTAGCCGTAGATCTATATAAATCTATTCAAAAAGTAATCCATAGAGAGGTACCCTCTCAAGATGTTGATAGCGATGGTGTTCTTGATTATTTAGATGATTGTCCTGATAGTTTTATAAATACTAGTGTCAATGCAAAAGGTTGTGCGGTTGCTGCTTTTGTAGCCTTACTTCCTAATGGTAAAAAGCATAATGCAATAGTTGTAGAAAATGAAATGGGTTCTGTCGAAGTTGATAAAGCATATACCTTTGTGAGAATGGGTTCTCAAGATGAAGAACCAACTGAACCAGAAGCAATCTCTAAAGCTGAGTTAGATAAAATGTTTCCTTTTATAGCACAAAATATCTACAAAAAAGCTTCCCGCTATACACTGTATTTTTCAGGTACACATTTAAGATCAGCTTCCCAAAGAAAAATAAAAGTGATATATCAAGATATAGAAAAAAGAAAAAATCCTATTATAAAAATTGTAGGCTATACTGATAGTGTGGGAAATGAAAAGAAAAATCTAATCTTAGGTGATAAAAGAGCAAAAAAGATAAAAAAATTGATCGATAATGAGGGTCTCAAATATTTGCAAATCACTTTAGAGTCGATGGGTGAAAAAAATCAAAAAATTAAAACTAAAGATGAGGTAGATGAGACTCTAAATAGGAGGGCAGAGATATTAATACAATAATGAAAAAATCATATTTATATATTTTTATGTTAGTGCTTGTATCTCTAAGTCATTTTTATCTCTATAAAAGCACTTTTGTTGAAAACCTTGATTTACAGATATATGATCTCTCAACATCTTTTTTAGAGATGAATGAAAATAAACAAAATTCAAGGGTAGTTGTAGTTGATATTGATGAAAAAAGCTTACAAGCTCTAGGACAATGGCCATGGCCAAGAGTGATGCTAGCACAACTCATCAACAAGGTCAGTGCATCACAAGCAAGTGCTATTGGTTTAGATATCTTGTTACCAGAAAAAGATAGAACTTCTCCTATAGAGATAGAAAATTTTTATAAAACATACTTCCACATAGATTTGACAATAGAGGGTTTAGATAAAAAATATTTTAACAATGACTTGATCTTGGCAGATGTGATACACAATACTCATAGTGTCTTAAGTTATTATCTCAGTGATACACCATTAACTAATAACAAGTGTAATAATATATTTACAGTACCAAATACAAGTGACTTTTTACAATTAAACAGCTATTTATATCTTATGTGCAATAGTGCAATTATCCAAAATGCTTCCTCTATGCAGGGTTTTGTAAACAAATATGTTGATTTAGATGGTGTCTTAAGGAAGATTCCCTTATTGGCTCAAAAAGAGGATAAAACACTCCCCTCATTAGCTTTAGCTACCCTTTTAAGTATTGATGATAGTGTTAGGTACGATAAGGATACCATGGAAGTTCTTGGTCATAGCATAGATACTTCTAGGGATTCTAGTGTATTGTTAAATTATTATTCTAATAAGGGATATAAAAAACTTTCTGCTCTAGATTTACTACAGATGAGCGAAGCAAAAGAGCTTTTGCAAGGCAAGATAGTTTTGTTAGGTTCTTCAGCAATTGCACTTCATGATAGGGTGATTATTCCCCACTCTCGGGAGATAGCAGGTGTCTTAGTAAATGCTACTGTTATAGGTAATATTTTAGATGATTCTTTAATTTCACAACCAAATAGATATAAAATCTATAATTTACTTCTATCTTTTTTCTTAAGTGTCCTTCTAGCTATAATATTATTTAGAGAAAATAGAGTTTGGATCGTTGTATTATTGGTTATTGTATTAGTCGTTTCTATAGCTGCAAACTTATTTGAGTTAAATGCTGGGATTTATATATCTTTAGGGTATCTTCTTGTCCCTTTTTTGGTGCACTATTTTATTATTAATTTACTCTCTATAGTGATAGATGTAATAGAAAAAAGAGTGTTTTTAGAAGAGCTTAACCAATCTCAGATAGCACTTTTTGATAGTATGGTACATGTAGCTGAGGTTCATGATACTGAGACTGGTGAACATATTGTACGGACGAAAAAGTATGTCAAACTTTTAGCCAAAAGTATATATGATAAAGGTTTATATAAAGATTATTTGAATCTCAAAAAAATAGAGATGATATACCAAACATCTGCGCTTCATGATATAGGAAAAGTAGGGATAACAGACCTTATTTTAAAAAAAAAGGGCAAGCTTACTGAGGCAGAATTTCATGTGATGAAGACACATGCAAAACTGGGTAAAAATATTATAGATAATGCAATTTCAAGTTATAAAGAGAATGATTTTTTTGTGACTGCAAGAAATATAGCATATTTTCATCATGAAAAATATGATGGCTCAGGGTATCCGAAAGGTTTAGTAGGCGTAGAGATACCTCTCGAAGCGAGGATCATGGCGCTCGCGGATGTCTATGATGCTTTGATGAGTAAAAGGGTTTACAAAGAGGCATTTGCTTACGAAAAAACTAAAAATATTATATTGGATGGAAGATTAAAACATTTCGATCCTATTGTGATAGATGCTTTTTTAGATAAAGAGGAGGAGTTTAAAACTATATCACAAGTATATGCCAATAAGTAAGTCTTTTATAAGAGGCATACTTATTGGCACCACCTAGAATTATAGGTATGATACGAAAAGCAAGTATTGGTATTATAGTAGCTCCTGCGGATTTTTGTCTTGTATCTTATAGCTTCTCTTCTCCTTTACTATGAAGTTGTTTATGCCCTCTGACTTAACAATAGGGCTAAAAATCTAATACATTTTGTATACTAATATCTCTTCCATGTTTTTCTGCCAATTCATCAAGAAGGGTAAAAAGTTGATTAGAATGTTCCTCTGCCTCTTGAAATCTTGATAAAATTTCGTCTTTGGATTGCTCTGATTTAGCCATACAATTACCACTTAAGGCACAGTCAAGATTTTCATTGATTAGTTTATGAAAAGCAATATGATGCATTTCCAATTTTTTAAAACAAGTAAAAGAACCAAAATATTTTTCTCCAACAGAGTAATACCATTTACCAAGTCCACAATGTTGATGGTCTTTTTTAAGTTCCTCCGTTACTGTTGAATTAACTACAGCAGAATAAGCATTTGATTTAAATAAAATATGATGTAGCTTAAAAGTAGATAGATATAGAGCCAAACTACTTTTATTTGAATTTTTAGATGTTTCATTTAAATTTGTAGTAAAATCCCCCATAGTAGATGAAAATTTTTCCATGGTATCACTTGTTGAATTGGCGATATTGCTCATTGTGGAAGCATTTTCACTGATAAAACTTGATTGTTGTTGTAGATTCTGAATAGTTATGCTTATCTCCCCTGTTGCTTTTTGAGTTCTCTCTGCAAGTTTTCTTACTTCATCAGCAACAACTGCAAAGCCTCGTCCATGTTCACCTGCTCTTGCTGCTTCAATTGCCGCATTTAAAGCGAGTAAGTTAGTTTGGTCTGCAATATCTTTTATGAGTTCTACTACTGTGGTTATATCTGAAACATTAGTATCCATTTGAGATATACCATCAGTTGTGTCAATGATTAGCTCATTTAAAGAGGTGATCTGTTCATTGGTTATAGAAACTGCTTTGTAAGTTTCTTTTGCTGATTCAGAAGCATTTGCTGTTTGGGTTGTAACATTTGCAAAATGATCTTGTGTTTTAAAAATATCATTTGTAATGATCTCTAGATTACCTTTCATTCCACCGTTTAAAGTGTTAAATGTTGTTGACATTTTCCCCATTAATTTATATTTTTCATTTGCTTTCATAGCATTTATAGCTTTTTGAATAGAGTTTGCAGTCTCTTTATACTCCCCTTTTAAGCCTGATGGAAACATTGTCCTGTGCATCTCTGAACTTGTTACAGCAGCTATGACATTTCTAGTTTCACGAAGTGTTACTTCCATCTGGTCAAGAGAGTTATTTATTTTCCAAGCAATTTTTTCTAAGGGAGTTTCATTTTTACTAAGAATAATACGAGTTGCTAATTTTCCATTTTCGACATCTGTTAATGTATCATCTATCTTTTTCATTAATTCTGTTTCGTTGTTTTTATTTATTGAAAAAAATCCCATTATTTTGCTCCTAATTGAAGTGCTGTTACTAATTCTTCATAGCTCATATTTTTCTCAGCTAAGAAATCTGCTAAAAGTTTTTCTGAGGCTTCCATCCCACCAGATCTCTCGGCATCTATTAAAAGTTTATAAACAGGTGCTATAGCATCTATTGCAGATTGGGGAGATTTTCTTCTGACAGATGTGTAACTGATTATATTGCCACTACTATCCAAATCAGCTGTAATGTAGGCAAAAACCCAATAGTATCCACCATCTTTCATAAGGTTTTTTACAAATCCAAAAAATTCTTTTTTCTTTTGTATTAAGTCCCAAGCAATCTTATAAGTAATTTTAGGCATATCTGGGTGTCGTATTAGATTGTGATTTGCACCGATTAAATCAGATGCATTGTATCCTGACATTTCAGTAAAAATCTCATTGCAGTAGATGATTTTACCTTTCTTGTTGGTTTTAGAAATTATAAAATCATTATCGCCAATTTTTTTTTCACTATTTGTTATATTTTTAGGAGCATCGCTTTTTGATAAGCTTTTGAGGGACATTGTTTAACCTTATTTTTTAAATTTATTATATCCGTTTTATTAAATATATACGAAAAATGTCATACTTGAATAAGGGGGTGATTCTGTATGTTTCTAAATTACACAGTGAATTGTAAGATTGTTTTTACTGTAAGTGCCTCTTCATAAATAACCCCAACTTCAGAGGTTTAAAAAGAGGGCTAATGCAAGGCGAAAGGTTGCAGGAGCTACTAGTAGTATTCATCATTTTAGCTGTTTCTGAAAATAACTCTTGTCTCTCTTGGAGAGATAATTTTGCAACACTATTCATGCTCTTGCTCTTTTTTTAAAGCTTTTTTTATAACTTCATATATCCAACCCGTAGAGTTTTTTGTATCTTTTAAAATTTTACTATAAAGTTTTTCATCAATTCTTTTTCTAATTTTCAAAACAACTTCATCGTTAATATGCTCTTTGCCAAGACTTTTAAGTGCTTGGACTAATAGTGAACTCTCTCTATGCTTAAAACCTATATTTTTTAAAGCAGATTTTTTAAACTTGATAGTTGTACCATTATTTAGTGTGTAGGTTTTATTTGGACCATTACTAAGATAAATATATGTACCCTCTACCTGTGTAGATAGCCCCAAAATATTTAATGCACTCTCACCACTAACTTCTATTTGCCAGTTAAACTTTCTTGCAAATGCACGAGCAACTTGCTCTATATCTGGACTAAGCTCTTTTTCTAAAAAATCACTATATTTAGGATAATCATATATACCCCTTGCTACTCTTCTGATTTTTTTATTTTTTGTTAGGTCTGATAAAGTACTATCTACCTCTTGTCTAGTAAATTTTTCAAGTAAATCGCTTGGAGAGAATGCCCACCCCCTACCATGACCAGATATGAAGTAAAACACCTTATCATAGAGCTTCATTAGAGTAATTCCTTTTTATTTTTTCCAGAAAAAAGTATATCTTTTTCTGGATTTAATCTTACTTATATGAAACTTATTGGGCTATCTTAAGAGAAAATGAATTTGTAGAACTTACTAAGAATACTATCAAAGAACAGGCTCAAAAATTAATATTAATATAATCTTAATTATATAAGTTTTTTACTTGAAAAACATTTCATAATTGGATATAATTAACTAAAAAGGAGAATGAAATATGTCAGTTGCAAATATTACAAGACAATATATTGAAACACTAGATGAAGCGAAACTTTTTACTTATGGTGATATACCATGTAAAAATAAATCATCTGTGGCTATTGAACTCTCTCGCCTTTTTAAAAAAGGTGTAATCAAAAAAGTATCAAAGGGCAAGTTTTATAAACCAAAAATAAGGGCTTTTGGAGAGGTTGAACCTAGTAGTGAAGAAAAAGTATTTAGTTACCTAGATAAATCTGAAACCTCTTATGAGACAGGTCTCAATGCTTTTAGACAATTAGGATTAACTACACAAATTGCAAAAACAAAAACTATCGCTACAAATAAAACATATAGAAAAATTGCACTTGATAATCTTTTACTCCAATTTATTCCAAAAAGAGTAGATGCCCCAAAAGAGGATATATATCTCTTACAAATTCTTGATGCCCTTAAAGATATAAAAAAGATACCTGCTACTACACCTGAAAATGCTTTTATCTATTTAAAAAATATCATTCAAAAAGAGAGTAAACTAAATCAAGAAAAACTTGCAGAGTATGCCATGAACTATACACCACGAACACGAGCATTACTTGGGGCTATACTTAAAGAAATAGGACTTTGGGAACAGGCTTACTCTCTAAAAGGCTCTCTTAATCCTCTCACAAAATACAAAATTGGTATTGATACTACTGTCTTACCATCAAAAAACTATTGGAATATCATATGACTCTACACAATAACAAAGAACTTTTTCAAGAACTCATAGAGGCTACTGCAAAGGAGTTAAACCTCCCATCTCTCTATATTGAAAAAGATTACTGGGTTACTTATATACTACGAAACCTATCTATGAGTTCTTATGCAGATGTGGCAATATTTAAAGGTGGAACTTCACTCTCAAAAGCATATAAAATTATTGATAGATTTTCAGAAGATATTGATTTGGCTGTCATCACTAATGAAATGGGTTCTAACCAAATCAAAAAGCTTATCAAACAGATAGAAAAAACGATAGTCGATGAAAACTTTACAGAACTTCCAAACCAGCACAAGTATCAAAAGGTTCAGAGTTTAGAAAAACTGTTCACGATTACACAAAATTGAAAGATGGTGATTTTGGTCATGCTGTGGAGAGTGTTATAGTTGAATTAAACTCCTTCGCTCAACCTCATCCCTTTGAAATAAAACAGATTAGTTCATACATTACAGATTTTTTATCACTAAAAGCACCTACTATGATTGGTGAATATGCACTTGACCCATTTGATGTGAATGTACTCAGCTACAAAAGAACATTTTGTGAAAAGATTAGTGCTATCGCAAGAGCCTCTTATGAAAGTGATAGTGAGTATTCTCAACTCAAAGAGAAAATCCGACATTTCTATGATATTTATTTTTTGATGGAAGAGCCAGAGATAGAACTATTTCTAAATTCTAGTGAATTTGTAGATATGATACAAAAAGTAAGAGTTGATGATAAAAATCAATTTAACGAAAATAACTGGGCTAACATACCACTATATACAACAGAGATATTTACAGATACAAACACCATTCTTGACAAGCTAAATAGCTTTTACACTAACGATTTTAAAGATTTGGTTTATGCCAAGACATTACCACAAATAAATGATATAAAAATCAAAATTGAGACATTGTCTCGTGTATTAACTGTTGAGAAATTGTGATTTTAGAAACTAAGATATTTCGTTCTTCTTTTTATAATTCAAGTGCTTCTTCAACTTGACAATATAGAAAAATTTAATTTTTTTAAGAAAGTTGAATTTAGATAAGAAAAACAAATTTATCTGTGAGACTACAATTACTTTTTGTTTTTTTATTTATTTTTGAAAGTCCCTATGTTTAGGGGTTAAGATGGTGCACCTGAGAAGATTTGAACTTCCACACCGTTAAGTACGAGCCCCTCAAGCCCGCGCGTCTACCGTTCCGCCACAGATGCATGCAAAAATATTTTCAGGCAAGTGCCTGAAAATAGAGGTGTTAAATATTAACCTAAATAAGGGTTAGCGTAAAGTGCGATTAACGCGATTACTAGTGCGTAGATAACTTGTGCTTCGATCATTGCAAGAGCAATGAACATTGTAGTCATAAGTTTAGCACCAAGACCTGGGTTGCGTGCAGTACCAGCAATGGTAGCAGCAGCAGTATGACCCATACCGATAGCTCCACCAAGAGCAGCAAGACCAAGACCAAGACCAGCAGCAACTACTGAGTATGCCTTAAGAGTTTGGTTGGCAACTTCACCGTCATTAGCAAGTGCTGCAGTAGCAAGAGCTAACATTAAAAATAAAACTTTTTTCATAACTGTTTCCTTAAAATTATTACAAAACCGTTCGGATAGCGTAACCTCATCGTAAAATGAAGCAACCTAAACATAAATGCCTAGATTTCCCTACTAGAAATTGATGGGCGGATTATACACAATAACTACTAAAATATAGTTTAAAGTGAATTAGGCTCTTCCGAGAGAGATCTTATTGCCTTTAAATTCTAAGATTTCTATCCCTATCTCTTCACCTTCACTCAACACATCACTCACCTTTTCTACTCTTTGTTTAGAGATTTTAGAGATATGGAGAAGACCATCTGTCCCATCAGGCAACTCTATAAAAGCACCAAAATCAACGATCTTCTTCACAATACCAGGGTATTTATCTCCTACTTTATACTCTATCTTTTTTACTTTTGGTTTAGAAACGATGCCCTCAATATGACCTCTAGCCCCTGCTACACCATCCTTGTTTTTTCCAGTAATTTTAACTTTACCATCTTTTTTATCAATGTCAATTGCTACTTCAAATCTCTCTATCATCTCACGGATAGTTTTACCAGCTTGACCAATAATTTCACCAATGAAACTAGGATCTACATGAAAAAAATCAGTTGATGGAAGAACCCCATCATTAAATTCTATCTTCTCTTCAGCTTCATGCATGATGTCGATGATGTGACTTCGTCCCTCTTTAGCTTGGTACAATGCCTCTTTTAAGATGTTGAGCGAGATACCACCAAGTTTGATATCCATCTGCATAGCTGTGATACCCTCTTTAGAACCAGTAACTTTAAAATCCATATCTCCATCATGATCTTCTAGACCCATGATATCCGAGAGGATTGCGTAGTTTTCACCCTCGCTTACCATACCCATAGCAATACCAGCTACAGTATCACTTGTTTCGATGTCCGCAGCACGCAGTGCCATATAACCACCACATACAGTAGCCATAGAAGAAGAGCCATTTGATTCTAAGATTTCTGAGACTAAACGCACAGTCTGTCCATCAAGATTTGTGATTGGCTCTAATGCCCGTTTTGCTAAGTTTCCATGCCCTAGTTCTCTTCTTTTCGTTCCCATGATTGGGGAAGCTTCCCCTACTGAAAAACCAGGGAAATTGTAATGCACCATAAAGTTTTCATTTTGAGTACCATCATCAGTCAGTCCTTCAAACATCTGTGCATCTTTTGCTCCACCCATAGTTAACACTACAAGTGCTTGAGTTTGTCCACGAGTAAAGAGACATGAAGAGTGAGCAGATGGTAATACATTTGTATCTATACTGATAGGTCTTATCTCATTAAGTGTTCTTCCATCTGCACGAACTTTATCATGAAGTATTTGCGAACGAACCTGCTCTTTTTTTACACTCTCTATTGCATCTTTTAATTCTACCTCATCCCACTCTTCATGTGTCAGTAGAATTTTCTTTCTCAGTTGTCTCAGTGCAGTTGATCGTTCTGACTTTGCCATCTGATTCATAGCTTCACGGATACCATCAAAATGATTTTCTTTTACATATTTCGCCATATCTGCATTAAGTATATGTGCCTTGCATTGTATCTCTTTTGTCTCTTTTTTATTGTGTAAAAAACTTTCTTCATAAAGAGAGTTTGAGTGAAACAACTCTTTTTGTGTTTGCTCAAAAACTTCTATGAGTTCATCTTCACTCATAGCATTAGAGAGATGGGTGGTGATCATTGCACCACCCATTGTGGGGTCAAGAAGTGGATCAACCATAACATTTGTTACTTCTACATCTTCGCTCCCAAAAGTACGCATCTCTATCATCAACAAATCATCTTTTGTTCCTGAGAGATACAAATCAAGCGTTGACTCTCTTAACTCGCTAAGCGTTGGATTGAGTACAAGTTTTCCATCAACTTTACCTGCACGAACAGCACTTACTATCGTGTTGATATCTATATCACTTGTATAGAGTGCAGCTGATGCAGCGTTGAGTGCCAAAACCTGTAAGTCACTTTCTTGATCTACTGAGAAAACCATAATAGTTATCTGTGTAGGATGTCCAAAACCTTTTGGAAAAAGTGGACGCAGACTTCTATCAACGATTCTTGAAGTAAGAGTTTCAAAATCAGATGGTTTTGTTTCGCGTTTGAAAAAACCACCTGGAATCTTACCTGCTGCATATGTTTTTTCTATATACTGTACAGTGAGGGGTAAAAAATCATCCTTGACAATCTCTGTCTCATCAATCACGACAGTTGCTAGTATTACAGTGTCTCCTGATTTTACCCATGCACTTCCATTGGCTTGTTTTGCAACATCACCAAAGCTATACTCTTCAACTCTATTTTTTAACTCTACTTTTACATCATATTTCATCGTCTCTCTCCTAATATTTTTTCAACTTTTTCTTCATCTACCCTCGGTAAATCTTCGTAATAGAGTGCCGTTTCTACATAATCTTCTATATCATGTATATAAAAAATATCATCACAAAAAGGCTCTAACAACTCTAAAACATCACTTGGTATCACTGGCACAGCTATATAAACTGCCTTTGGCTTTTGTGCAAGTATAGCCTTTAGAGCTGTCATAAACTTTAACCCACTCTCACTCCCCTCATCTATGAGCAACACAACATCATCTTTTACCGACTCAAAAGCCATCCCTTTTCTGTACTGATAGATGCATGAAAGTATTTTTTCTTCATGTTTTCTATGTGCTTCACCATAAATATAATCATACTGAATATCAAAAGCACTCACAAGGTTTTCATTGATAACTATCTCTTCACCCTCACAAACACGGGCAATTTCACACTCCTCATTATGTGGTGCAAGTATTGGTTCACTAAATAAAAAATCAACCTCATTACTAAATTTTGGACATAAAAGGGATGCTAACTCTAAGCCACCCTTAGAGACTGCAACAAGTTTCCATTCCTCAGATTTCAATCTTTGCATAGGGATGAGCTCTGTGAGTTTTTTCGCAGCATCTTGACGATTTTTTAAATATTTTTTTGTACTTGACATATTATGGTCCTTTATATACTTGTGGTAGTCTATAGGAAAATCCTGAATTTGTTTTTGTATTTGGTTTCATTATTGGTTTTAATACAATTGTAAGGTATAAGTATCTCTGATAGATAGAGTCGAAACTATTTCCAGCGTTTGAGAGTACTGGTCTATTGTTCTCAACATATCTCAAACCAAATTCCCAACATGTTTTTTTATATAGAAATCCTACTTGAAGAGTTTTTTTTGTGCTTCTTTCTAAATCATAACTTAAGGCTGCCTTATATGAATAATGATCATTATACTTATAGTTTAAACTTGATGTCATATAGCTACTGTATCTCTCGAAACTTGTTTTATCTTTTTTAAAATTATCTTCAAAAAGATGTGATAATGCTATATTTGCTCCAAACGCATTATAAGTCAGTTTATTATATATTTTTGAAAAAAGGTGCTCTTTATAATTGAAAAACATATTATTATAAAGAGATAAAGAAGGGTTCAATTGATAATTTAACTCATTTTCTAAATCCCCTAAAGATTTTGTTTTACCTTGAGAAACAATATTTTGAGAGAGTCTATGATAAAGTTTTCGAGAACCTTCACGGTCAAAAAGATATTGTTGAAACTGTAGGTTTAGAGATTCTACACTATCACTTACATGATAAAAATCACATCTTGGATCACTGGAGTTTACCAAGCATTCCTCTTGAACATCTTGATAGTAACCATTACGCAGAGTCTTGTTACCAAAAGTGTAACTTGCACTAAACAAAACAGTATGACTAAAGTCTTCATAAGCACGAGTAAGTTGTGTTGAGGCTTGAAGGAGGCTGTAGTTTTGTGCATAATATCCATTCTTGTACACTTTGCTCGTACTGCTTTGCCCATTAAAGTTTGATGTTTGTGCATAAATATAAGATTTGTATGATAGATTAAGGTATTGATCAAAGAGTGATGTTTGTAGGGTTATTGGTAGATTTAGATCAGTTTGAATTGCTCTTACTCCCTTATATCTATAGATATTACTACTTTTTAGATCGAATTTAAAAAGCAGATGATTTTTTAAAAGTACATCCAAATACCTATGGTATTGGATCGTTGGTAATTTTTGCAATGTTTTATCATTGTTTAGTTTAGTTAAATCTTCATAGTATTTAAAATATGCTCCATAATAATTACGATCTGTATTATAAAATAGATTCACTCGGGAACGAACCTGTTTAGCTGTAGATGTTGACGCTGGGTTATTGGTAGAGAGGTTGATGTAAGCGACATCATTAAGATAATGTATATTGGCATAGATAGAAGACTGTCCACTTAAAGAGGTACCAAACCACTGATTGATAAAATTATTGTTTGCATAGAGAAAGTCAAATCCAAAATGCTCTTTATTTTTTAATTTTTTAGCTTTATAATAATTTTGATTCTCTTGAAAATAACCAAATTTTAAAGAACCCCTTGAGATCTTCGAATCAGCAAATCTAAACTGTGAATAGAGACCCTTTCCTCGCAATGAGCGTATCTGAGGCTTGATTTCTAAATCCCAATTGTTTTGTAAAGCTATATAGATAGATTGTTGGTAATAAAAGCCCTCATCACTTGAGACTCCATAAGATGGCATGAGTAGACCTGAGTGCCTCTTCGTATCAAGTGAATAGCCAAAATACGGGGTATAAAAAACAGGAATGTCATAAATGTATAACCTAGTATTGTACATATTTAGCCATTTTGACTTTTCATCATAATCTGAAGAACTAAACTTCATCTTCCATAATGGTTTATTTGGATTACAGCCACTAAGCAAGCCAGACTTAATGTCTAAATTTCCTTTACAAGCTACACTTTTTTTCCCACTCATCCAGATCTTTGTCTTTTTTTCTAACATATAAAATGGTTTAAATTCACGGGTCTTTTCTTTAATATTGAGTCTGGCATATTCACCGAGTATCTTATAATCATCACCTTTGGTTACTCGTATATTTCCAAATAACTCCAAGTCACCACTGTCTCGATTATATCTCGCTTCATCTGCACTCATAAAATAATCTTGATAGATTACATTCACTTCACCAGTTGCATACACAGTATTGCCAACTGTATCCATCTTTGTAGCATAGACTTCCACTTTATCACTAGCTATAACTGTTGTACTTAAAAAAAGAAGAAAAATAAAAAGTTTAAACATCTACTACTAAAGTTTTTGCCGTTTTATCATGCCATGTTTGATGCACAGGGTCAAAGACTCCCCATAAAAAGCCAAGATAAAAGACAAGCTCACTAATCACCCTAAATATAGATCGGTTGAGTGAGCTTAAAACATTTGGGTACTCCAAAGTTCGTATCTCTATCACTTTTATCTTCATAGCAAGTTTACCAATAGAAGCTCCATAGTGCATCACAAAGAAAGCTTGATAGATCACTTTCATCATCATATATTCGAGTACAAAAGTATTTGTAAGCAGTATAGTTTCTTCAAGAGTCATAGGCTTACTAAAGTTATCCCATAAAGCTATCATCAGGACTAAAGAGAGGAGCATCTCATCTATAAAAAAAGCCATGGAGCGTTTTTTGATGGAGGCTAGTTGCATCCCTTCACGATAAAGAGTATTTTGTATTTCATCATTCACTGTTTAGTTCCTATAGTGCTTGATATGCTATATCTGTACGGATTTTTTTACCCATAAAATGAACTTGTCCACATCTGAGATAGGCTCTATCTCTTGCTTGTTTGATAGTATCACCCAAACCAACACAAACAAGGACTCTTCCACCATCTGCATATAAAACACCATCCTCTTTGCTCACCCCTGCATAGGAGATGTGGGTATTGTCTCGTATCTCATCATGATGCACTTCATCAACTATGATCTCTGCTGGGGTTGAACTTTTGTATGGGTAGTTCTCACTTGCCATCACGACACCAACTGCATATTGTGAAGAAAAATTCACTTTGATTTCACTGAGACGATTTGTAGCAGCTTTGTAGAACATATCTGATACACTTGAGAGCATCAAAGGCATAAGGATTTCACATTCTGGGTCTCCGAAACGCACATTAAACTCTAGTGTAATTGGCTCCCCATTGACAACCATGATGCCAATAAAAAGCACACCCTCAAAAGGAGCACCCTCTTTTTTCATACCATCGAGTGTTGGACGGATTACTCTATCTTTTACTTTTTGATATAACTCTTCATCCACTAATGGTGTTGGAGCATACGCACCCATGCCACCTGTGTTTGGTCCTTTGTCCCCATCGAGTAAGCGTTTATGGTCTTGTGCAGCTTGAAGCAGTATGTAGTCATCCCCATCACACACTGCAAACATGGAGAGTTCATATCCATCAAGGAACTCTTCGACTATCACTTTTAGCCCTGCATCCCCAAAACTTTTCCCACTAAGCATCTCACTTATGGCAACTTTAGCCTCATCATGGTTTTGTGCGATGATAACCCCTTTACCACCACAAAGACCATCTGCTTTTACAACAATTGGTGCATTTAAAGTATCTGCAAATTTGAATGCATCCTCAATAGATTCTGTCTCAATATATCTAGCTGTTGGGATATTGTATTTTGCTAAAAAGTTTTTCATATACACTTTTGAGCCTTCAAGTTGAGCGGCTGCTTTGCTTGGACCAAAGATGTTTAAACCTTTTGCTTTAAATATATCTACAACACCATCTACAAGTGGAGCTTCTGGTCCTACTATGGTTAACTCTATGTTATTTTCTTTTGCAAAATCTGCTAAGTCATTATAATCTTTTATATTAATATTGGTACCTAGTGCATCAGTAGCACCGTTTCCTGGTTGAAAAAATAGTTTGTGTTGTTCATTTTCATTGACTATCGCTCTTGCGATTGAGTATTCACGGCCACCTGAGCCAAGTATTAAAATTTTCATTGATTGTTTTTCCTATATGATAATTATAGATTAGTATAAAAAGCCCAAATGGTCGGCTTGCATTAGCTTCGGTTCTCAAAGCCTAATTTGGGCGAAGAGAGAACTTCCTAACGGCGGCAAAATCTCGGCAGAGTGAACATACCTCAAACGACAATACCGACACACGAAAATCCTACTAGTTCGCTGTTTGAATATGTAGAACCCTCATTTGTGCAAATACCGAGCCATTTAGACTATGAATATATTATACACAAAATTAGATTAGAAAGAGAAGGTTAAACCATAAAAGAGTTGTTCTTTACGATAAGCAAAAGGTGAATCATTGTAAATATACTTTAAAGAAAAGGGGATAACAGTATTGTTAAAAAAGACTAGATCAAGCGTTAATCCTGCCCTTAATTCAGCGACTTGATAAGGATTATTTGAAAAGGTCTTAATCTCAAAATATTTGTAATTAACGCCAAGAGTCTCTCTTTGTAGTGATATTGGGAAGGTAAACCAATAGCTTGAAAAATTTAACACTTTTTTCAATCCAATGTCAACATAACCAGCATCTTTGACATAATAGACAAAACCAATACTCCTCATATCTATAACACTTGTATCCAAATCACTAGCAAAAGCACTTGTGCTAAGTTTGACTCCCCGACTTTCATTTTGTGCTTTCATGTAATTCATGCTATTTATACTCGATGAGTATTTTGCATCTAAAGAGATATAAAATTCCGCTGGTAAATCATGTATAAAATTATATTGTACCCCATAGAGAGTATCCCCTCTATCTTGTGTAGTATATATCTTGAGTGCATTAAGATAATTGGCAAACCGACTTTTTCCAAACTGCTCATATCTTTTGAGTGTCGCATAAAAATTTAAGGGTTCACGAGAGCGAGCATAATAGTCTTGATAATAGGAAGCACCTAGTGTTGCCTTTGTGTATCCAGCTTGATAGAATGGCAACTTCGCATGTGCGATAATTCCATTGTTCCTGAAGTTATTTTTATCATATTTGGGAGTATCTAGCACACTATATGCATAAAAACCATAAGATAATAAAAAAAGTGCAGATTGATATCCAACTCCACCAATAGTAATATCTTGCAAATCTTTACTGAGATATGCATTTATAGCATTTTGACCTAATGGGTCTTCATATCTTAGGTTAAGAAGTCCTATGTTTTTTCCGCTTGTAGAGGAGCCAAAAGCAAAGTCTAACCCGCTATATCTCATATCCAGAAAGGAGTTATACTTCTCTTGCAAATCTGGTACATTTTGAATATCTTGCTCTTTTACTGTTGTAAAGTAGTCTTTGTCCTCAAAAAAATATTTCACCTCAAAAGGTGTATCCTCCATACTTATAAGGTCTGTTTTTACATAATAATAATCTTTTTCGCTAATAGCCGCAATAAGCACCTCGTTATCATTGATAAGCCGTGTTTCTATTACATTGTCTGCCTCTAAGACACGGGAGACTTTGTCATCTTTATATAAAAAAAGGGAGGAACCGTATTTTGTATTGGAGATAAAATAGATGCCACCCTTGCTATCGACATCATTGACAAAACCGTAGTAACCATTCAAACTCATAAGGGGTGTTTTATTTTTATAAAGTGTTCGTTTCTTACCTGTTTGTGCAAAATAATATATATTGTCATTTTTATCTATGTAAACAGATGAGTTTACTTTGGCATAAAACTCTCTACCAACATACAACTGAGGTTCACGGTAAGATGAAGCTACATCAAAGTAAACCTCTCTGCCATCACTAAGATAACCTTGAACCATCTTTGATGCACTACCATCTTTAAGCAACTTATCTTCATCATAAAGACCTTGCATGATTTTTGTTGGTGAGGTATGGGCACTTGCTTGTGTATAAAACTTATCTTTGACTTTGATGAGTTTTGCAGGGAAAAAACTTTTTCTCACCTCTGAAACGCTGCCATCTTTTTTATTGACTCTTATAAGATTAGATGCCCTAGAACCATTTTCATTCGTTAAGAAAAAGATCTCTTGTGCATCACTATTGAGCTTTGTAAAAAACTGGGAGGAAGCGATAAGTTCCCCTTTTGCAAGAACCTGAGACTTTGCTAACTCCTTATACTTCTGTGCATATCCTTCTAGCGAG
>Ga0256829_1001294_pt1 | contig 20983 bp, 17 predicted proteins | sample 131447metaG_FD_185979 | JGI IMG/M metagenome (GOLD analysis project Ga0256829, IMG submission 185979) | Hydrothermal vent microbial communities from Lau Basin, Pacific Ocean - 131-447 | ecosystem: Environmental > Aquatic > Marine > Hydrothermal vents | place: Pacific Ocean: Lau Basin | collected...
GGTTAGTTTGCCATAAGCTCGGAAGCGAATATAGCAATAGCCTGTGTTGGTGACGATTTTGAGATGGGCTTGTTGGGCTTTGCCTTTAGGTACCTACTTGGCACTTCGTTCAACCCAACCTACAGGGCCGCGTAGGTTGGGCTGAGCAGCGCGAAGCCCAACACATACCACCCAACAGAAACAACAAAGGCGCATTTCGATGAGATCACCCCCACCGAAAATGCGCCTTTGTTTTAGCTATGGGTAAAGCTGAAATTACTCGGCTTCAACCACAACTTTAACTGGCTGAGTCACTTCAGCGTGCAGCTGTACGTCAATGTCGTACTCGCCAACATCACGCAAAGTACCCTCTGGCAGCTTCACTTCAGACTTGGCAACTTCAACGCCAGCTTCGGTGATAGCAGCGGCCAGGTCACGAGTACCCAGAGAACCAAACAGTTTGCCTTCATCACCAGCTTTGGCAGTGATGGTTACAGTCAGTTCAACCAACTGCGCAGCGCGAGCTTCAGCAGCAGCTTTCTTCTCAGCAGCAGCAGCTTCCAGATCAGCACGACGAGCTTCGAACTCAGCTACGTTAGTAGCAGTCGCAGGTACAGCCTTGCCCTGAGGGATCAGGTAGTTACGACCGAAACCAGCTTTAACAGAAACCTGGTCACCGATGTTGCCCAGCTTGCCTACTTTTTCGAGCAGAATAACGTTCATATCGTTAATCCTCTAATTTTAAATTTTACTTTCCAGCACGGCTCTTAATCAGACCCGATATCAAACTCAGGCCTTGGGAGCGATTCGCGCTCGAAAATTTATCCATGTATCCAAGGTTGCCACGGCCATCAACACTAAGGTCAACGGGTTCACCAGCAGCAACGCCAAATAAAACAGTACCAGCCATTGTCCGCCAAAATTGCGAGCTTTAACCGTAAAGTGCACCAGCGCGATCCCCGAGACCAGTAGTGGCAAGCCAAACAGACTACCCCAGGTGTGATAGTCACCACCCTGCTGCCAGCTGTACAAAACAGCCGCCAGGCAAAGCAGCGCCTGCACCGGGCTCAGACGCAGTTGATGAAACTCCGACTGAAAACCGCCAGGGTTGTAGAGCGCCGCCTGCCACCAACGTGCCAGAAACAGGCTCAACATGCTGTTGACTGCAATGACGTAGCACACCAAACCCACCACAAAGGTAACGGAAGGTGTAAATACCTCAGCATTCCCAGGAGCCTGGGCCTGCATTTGCGTCAACATATCGCCTAATGCATTGGTTACCCCGGCGACCGGATCGGGCTCAGCCCAAGCCAGAATCAAGCCAGAGAAGCTCGCCATAGCCACCATACCAATCAGGGTTTGCGCCCAGGAGGCGTTCAGCCTCAGGACCAGACCGGCAACAAACGTCGTCGCCAAACCCGCTATAGTAACCATGGTCATCAAGGGCCCTATATCGCTGATCGCCAGTGCAATCAACGCCGGCAGGGCCGCCCACAACAGAATAATCACTCCATCGGAGACTCCACGGCGCAAACTTACCAACGCCACGGTTGCCGGACTTATCAGTGGAAACCAGCTCCCGATGAGAGCTACCACTGTGGCCTGCGCGCGACCACGCATAATAAATTCTGCCAGGGCGCGCATGGTTCTGTCTTACTCGTGGCTGTCCGTGTATGGCAGCAGAGCCAGGTAGCGAGCGCGCTTAACAGCGGTAGCCAGCTGACGCTGATACTTTGCCTTGGTGCCAGTGATACGGCTTGGGACAATCTTGCCAGTCTCTGAAACGTACGCTTTCAGAGTATCCAGATCTTTATAGTCAATCTGCTTAACACCTTCAGCGGTGAAACGGCAGAACTTACGACGACGGAAAAAACGTGCCATGATCTAACTCCTTACTCTTCGTCAGCGTCAGCAGCTTTTTCAGCGGCTGGAGCTTCAGCTTCTTTTTCAGCGGCCGGTTTGGCAGCTTCTTCACGACGCTCTTGACGGTTGTTCTTGCGCTCGCGGCTTTCTTTCTCCGCTTTCAGGATTGGAGACTCTTCAGTAACAGCCTCGTCCATGCGAATAACCATATTACGCAGAACCGCATCGTTGTAGCGGAAGTTAGTGGTCAGCTCTTCCAGTACTTCATCAGTACACTCAACATTCATCAGAATGTAGTGAGCTTTGTGGATTTTGTTGATGGAGTAAGCCAGTTGACGGCGACCCCAATCTTCCAGACGGTGAATCGCGCCGCCAGCATCTTTAATCGCTGCTGAGTAACGCTCTACCATACCTGGTACTTGCTCGCTCTGATCCGGGTGAACCAGAAACACAATTTCGTAATGACGCATTTTTGCTCCTTACGGGTTAAAGCCTTCCAACTGCGTACCCACCCTATTCACGGGTAACGCGCCAGTAAGGCAAGGAGAACCGGGAAAAATCATACAACCCGGCCATATTTAGGGGCCGCACATACTACAGAGCGCTTCCTCCAATTGCAAGATTGTTGATTTTTTAATCGACCAAAACCACTTTCACGGCGAAGTCGAACTAGCTAAGCTACTCCGACCTTTACCCCATCTCAGGATTCATCGCATGAAAATCTGGGTCGATGCCGACGCCACCCCCCGCCCCGTCAAAGAAATTCTCTACAAAGCAGCCATGCGCACCCAGGTGCTGACCATCTTTGTTGCCAATCAGGGGTTAAGCACCCCCAACTCTCCCTATTTGAAGACCGTTCAGGTACCAGCCGGGTTTGATGTCGCCGACAACTACATTGTGCAGGAGTGTGGAGGCGGGGACCTCGTTATCACCGCAGATATTCCCCTGGCAGCCGAAGTTGTGGACAAGCAGGCCACAGCCATTAACCCAAGAGGCGAGAAGTACACACGGGAAAATATTCGCCAGCGCCTGGCAATGCGGGATTTTATGGAAGAAATGCGTTCGACCGGACAGGTCAGCGGCGGCCCCAAGGCTTATTCGCAGACCGATCGCCAACAATTTGCCAATAGTCTGGACCGATTGCTGGCAAAACGTCCAGCCAGCAATCACACAAGCAAATAAAGCATTGTGGAATGTGCTGTGCATAGATTTCCCGCAACCAGGAGGAATCTATGACAGACAAGACATGGCTACTGAGCCCTAAAGCAATTGCGGCCGCACGCAAGTGCATTTCAATTATTGAAAGTGAAGAGGGCATCAAGCTGAAACTGGCACAGCCGGATTTTCTGGAACAACTGACAAAACAGGCGCAAGATCAGCGCTCGAGCGAACTGGAAAAAGCCCTGGCCCTGTTAGCGCAATACGCCCCCGCCACGATTCAGGTGAATATGACCACCGCGCGCCCTCGAAACATCACCTCCGAGACAACGAATGAAGCCTTCGTGCTCTATCACGGTAAACACTACCCCCGATATCAGGATGGAGGAGAATTTCAGGGGCTTTACCGAGGGCAGCCTCGCTATGCCTGATAATCGCCTGGAGCCTGCACCAAAATGGTCATCTTAATGGCTCACGCACCAAAGCAGCACGCAAAAATCCTCGCACTACCCCTGAATAAAGTGCTCCCGGTAGTGCTGCAATTCGGCAATTGAATCGCGAATATCATCCAGAGCCAAGTGCGCTCCTGATTTTTTCACACCATCCAGGACATCGGGCCGCCAGCGGCGCGCCAATTCCTTCAGAGTGCTAACATCCAGATTGCGGTAGTGAAAGTAGTCTTCCAACTGCGGCATCCAGCGCGCCATAAAGCGGCGATCCTGGCAGATAGAGTTGCCACACATGGGAGACTTACCCGCAGGCACCCACTGTTTCAGAAACTCAATGGTATCTGCTTCAGCGTCAGCCATAGACACGTCACTGCTGAGCACTCGCTCCGTAAGACCTGACTTGCCATGCTGGCGGGTATTCCACTCGTCCATAGCGTCCATAGTCGCCTTGGATTGCTGAATAGCACGCACCGGCCCCTCGGCTAGAATATTCAACTGAGCATCCGTGACGATGGTGGCAATTTCTATAACGGTGTCCTGCTCAGGCAGCAGCCCGGTCATTTCCAGATCTACCCAGATCAGATTGTTCTCATTACTCATAACGCTATTTATTCCTGACAAAATCTCTACAATGGCCCTATGATATTAAAAAACCAGCCACCGCGATAACCATTGACACTATAGATGGCCAAATCACAAATCACCTCCCCGCCTCTTCACAACACACGATTGAGCATTCATGAGCAAACGTAAACTCAATCGCCGCCAAAGCTGGCGCATTCAAAAAATTCAGGAAGAGCGCGCCGAGCGCGCCGCGAAGAAAGAGGCCCAGTTTCAGCAGGAACTGGACTCTGGAGCCTTGGGGCAAGAACAACTGGGCCTCGTTATTGCTCACTTCGGCACCCAGGTGGAAGTCGAAACACTGGATCATGAAGGCAATGCCCTACCCGAGCATCCAACGCAACGGTGCCATATGCGGGCCAACCTTGGCTCTCTGGTAACGGGTGATCAAGTGGTGTGGTGTGACGGCGATTCTCATGGCGTGATTGTCGCGGTAAATCCGAGAAACTCAGAGCTGAGCCGCCCCGATCCCTATGGCGACATGAAAACCGTAGCCGCCAATATCGATCGCATTGTGATTGTTATTGCGCCCTACCCCGAGCCTCACCGCAACCTGATGGATCGTTATCTGGTCGCCGCGGAAACGCTCAATATTCAGCCCATCATTCTGCTCAATAAAAGTGATCGTATAGACGACAGCAATCGAGAAGAATTACAGGCGATGGAACAGGATTACAAATCACTGGGCTACGAATGGCTCAATGTTTCCACCGTGACCGAGGCTGGCTGCAAACAGCTGATTGACTATCTGTCCCACTATACCAGCGTATTTGTCGGACAGTCAGGAGTTGGCAAGTCCTCACTGATCAACATGCTCTTACCGGAAGCAGGCCTCAAAGTGGGCGCTCTATCGGAAGTTCGGCAGAAAGGCACTCACACCACCACCACGGCACAACTGTTCCACTTCCCGCACGGCGGTCATCTGATCGACTCCCCGGGCATTCGAGAGTTCGGTTTGTGGCATATGGACAAGCAGGACTTGCTTGAAGGCTTTGTAGAATTTCGGCCCTTCCTGGGTCACTGCAAGTTTCGTGACTGTGCCCACGAGCGGGAGCCCGGGTGCGCCATTCGAGCCGCCTTAGAGCAAGGCGATATCAGCCACACCCGCATGGGAAGCTATCAATACATATTGAACACCCTGGAAGAGGGCTGAGCGCGTGCCTATTGAAGCCACCACTCTCTCACCACCCTTGAGCACCCAGGAACTGTTGCAATCACTGCGCAATTTCAGAACGGCATTACCGATCTCAAATTCCGTAAAGCAGGATGTTATCCGTAGCCTGCACCATCCGAACACCAGCGCTGATCGCGTGGCACGCGCTGTGGCAAGAGACCCGGCACTGAGCCTCCAGATTATCCTGAGCACCAATCAGCTACTGTCATCCCAAGGCCTCGAAGCCAAGTACCTGGGTCACAGCATCAGCTTGATGGGCCTGCCTAAAGTCGAGCAAATCGTCCGTGCGGTGCCAGAATACAAGAACAACAATGGCTACGAAGAACAACTCAATCAATGCTGGATAGCTGCCAATCTGGCGCAGGAGCTAAAACTGGCTGCGTTTGAAGAAGATCAGGAACAACTGTTTTTCAGCTGCCTTTCGATGCGCTTTCACGAGCTTGCCCTGTGGAGCCAATACCCCCACAAGATGGAGCAAATCGAGCGACTTAAAGCCAACCCCATCTACGATCACGAACAAGTAGAACAACGCGTGCTCGGCATGACGCTCAACGACCTGGGTAAACAGTTGGCGGGCCGCTGGCCATTGCCAGAGACCACACGGCAATGCTGGCGCGAAGGCTTTCAATTGACCGAATCGAACAACGGCGACTACATCAGTCAAACCAACTGTATCAAGCTGTGCCATGTAGTTAGCAGCCTTGGCAATCGCAACTGGTACCACCCGGAAACAGTCTCCGCTCTGGAACTTCTGGCTAAAGAAGCTCGCGTTGACACCAACCAGGTTTCACTGAACACGCGTCAAAGCTGCATTCATGCGCCATTTGCAGGCTGGCAACCGCACCCAGCCGCGCGGTTATTGATGCAATGGGACCACCAGAAAAATCTGGTGCCACTGTTCTGGGAAAGCAACGCGACCAAGCCTGAAACCACTTCGAATGCGCCAAAACCCAAGCCTTCTAAGACCGCGCCCGCCCCCTCACTTGAGCCGGAAATTCAGGAAGCCAAGAGCACATCAACGCCCTACCAAGTTCCCAGCGAACTGGACGAACGGCTGAATCGACTCAGCCATCGTGGCAGCAGTTTTGCCGATCTCAATGAGCTATTGCTGTTTACGCTGGAAACCCTGCAAGACACCATGAATGCCAATCAATCAATGATACTGGTGCTCAACAGCGACAGAAGTCATCTGCGGTTTCAGTATTGCAACGGCGCTGACGGGCTTAGCGGCAAGTCAATTGAATTGACACCGAAACAAACCGCCCTATTCCAGAAGCTCCTGGAGAAGCCGTCCAGCCTCCGCATAGGCACCAACAACGTGCACCAATGCATTGCCCAACTGTCACCGCGGCTTGCCAGTATTTTCGCTTCTGAACACTCGGCAATGATGTCTCTTTTTCACAATCAACAGCCTCTGGGCATTATGTTTCTCAAGAAACCTATTCTGAGTACCGCTGACTTTACCGACTTTAAGAAACTCGGCAGCGCCACCAATAGTGCGATTGCCGAAGTTGCGCGAGTGAGGCATCGTCGAGCGCTCTGATAACTTCAAGCAACCATGGCGCGCTATCTTCCTTCCCCCGACATCACGTAGAATGCCCCATTGTTTTTCCATAGGGACCGATTACAGCCATGAAAGACATGCTGTTCATATACCTGCAATACCTGATACCGCAACACCTGCTATCCCGTGGCGCTGGCTGGCTGGCCAACACCCGCATCAAGTGGATTAAAGATCCGTTTACTCGCTGGTTTGCCAAGCAGTTCAATATCGACATGAGCGAAGCCGTAGAAACCGATCCCTGCGCCTACGATACATTCAACGATTTCTTTACCCGCGCCCTCAAGCCTGGTGCTCGCCCCATCTGCGACGAAGATAAAGCCATCGTATTTCCGGCTGACGGAGCCATCAGCCAGCTGGGAGACATCCGCCACGGTCGCGTTTTTCAGGCCAAAGGCCAGGACTACAGCTTGCTGGAATTGGTGGGCGGCGATCCGGAGCTTGCAAAGCCATTTGAAGACGGCAGCTTTGCCACGGTGTACCTGTCACCCAAGGACTATCATCGCGTGCACATGCCCTTTGAAGGCACTCTGACTCATATGATTCACGTGCCGGGCGATTTATTTTCTGTGAACGATGTAACCGCCGCCAATGTTCCCAGGCTGTTTGCCCGCAACGAACGCGTAGTCTGCCTGTTCGACACCGAAGCAGGCCCAATGGCGGTTATTCTGGTGGGGGCCATGATTGTTGCCAGCATTGAGACCGTTTGGGCGGGGCAGATCGCGCCGGTGAAGCGAGAAATCAAAACCACGCGCTACAATCAATCCGAGAACATTCACCTCAAGAAAGGAGATGAATTAGGGCGTTTTAAACTGGGATCTACGGCAATTGTACTGTTTGGGCCGGAGGCATCTAGCTGGCAGGACTCTCTCGACGCAGGTTCGGCCACGCGCATGGGAGAGAAGATGGGAGAGATCAACTAGACCTCAGCAGGTCGGCTATCAACGCGCTTAGCCGACCAATGCCCTGTCATGAGCGACCAAACAGACCCTTCAGGAAATTTCGCTCATTCTTGAATAGGTACTTTTCACGAAATTCAGCCACATCAATATCAAAGCTACCCTGCTCCAGATCTGTGGCAATTTCGATTAGGCCAACGGTGGTGTAATCGGCCTTACCGGAGTCCACCAAAGCTTGTTTATCCCGCTCATCTTTAGCCAAATCGAACATCAGAGGCTTTTGCAACGGCTTTTTGCAGGCATCCAGTACGATCAGTACCTTCGGCTTAAGGCGGCGCTCGGTATTTTGCTCCACCACAATTGCCACCTCACCGGTGGACAGTTCCACCAAGGTACCCGTCGGGTAGAGACCTATGGCGCGAATAAATTCCACAACCAAGTCTTCTTGAAATTCACGATTGCGACACTCGTACAACCTGGAGACCGCGCGCGAAGGGGATAGAGGTCGACTGCCACCACGACTGTGGGTGATTTCGTCGTAAAAGCTCACCATGCCGGCAATTCGAGCCGATACAGGTATCTTTCCGCCCTTCAAGCCCACGGGAAAGCCTGTACCATTTAGACGTTCACAGTGGTTCTTCACTACCGAAATCACGCGTGGCTCGATGGCAGGATCGGAACGCAGCATTTCAACACCCAAGGTTACGAACTGTTGATATTGCTTTTCCTCTGCAGGGGTGCGCTCGTGTTTTTCCAATAACTCGCGATCTAGATGCGACTTGCCAATATCCTTGAGCAATACACCCATAGCCAGAAGATCCAGATCCTCTTTGGCCATACCGATATGGCGACCAAATATAATGGCCCATACCGCCGAGCGAACTGAGTGAGAATAGGTGTGCTCATCCACATCTTTAACCCTGGCCAACCACGTCAGAGCGTCCGGATGACGCAGAATACTATCAACCATGGCACTGGCGGCACGACGGGTGGATTTTAGAGATACCGCTTCGCCAGCGTCCAGCTGCTGCACCACGTCGGTAACCGAGGAAAATACCTCTTGGTGCAACTGTTCGGCTTTTTTGACTTCTTTTTTAAGAGGCTCTTGCACTGGATAGTGGTTGTGGACCACTTTGACTGGTGGAACAGTAACAATTGGCCCCAGGGGCCCCGCTTTTTGCGTTTTCTCGGTACTTGCCAGTGGTTTGCCCTGGCGCGCAGGAGGAACCCTGGACATTACTTTGAGACTTGTAACAACGGGAAGCGGCTGCTTCTCTACATCCACGGTTACAAATTTGCAGTATTGCTGCAGCTGGACAATATCTTCCGCATCGCGGATATAGAACCCCTGAAGGGGAAAGGGCGTTTGCGTCCACGGGCGATCCAATCCGGAGACAAACATGCCTACAGACAAACTGTTTACGTCAACCTTGACCTGCTTGACACCCATGACAGCCCCAAACGCCATAAAACGATCTATTCATCATTTTATGCCACTCCACAATGTGAAACCGTGATGTCGCACGCAGTTGCAGCACAAACACGCCCCCTAGAATCCCTTCCCAGTCACTGTCCGAGCCGGCCACGATTGGCCCTGGCGCGAGATACTACTGGTGATATTGAGCCGAGAGCTCGTGAACCGACTCGATAAATGCTCCAGCATGCGCGGGATCAACTTCCGGGGTAATGCCGTGCCCCAGGTTAAACACATGCCCAGTTCCATGACCGTAGCCCGCGAGAATATTGGCTACCTCCTCGCGAATTCGATCAGGGTTTGCATACAGAATAGATGGATCCATGTTGCCTTGCAAAGCCACCTTGTCACCCACGCGAGCACGCGCAGTGGCGATATCGGTGGTCCAATCCAGACCAAGCGCTGTAGCGCCGCTGTCCGCCATAACCTCAAGCCACTGACCACCACCTTTGGTAAACAGAATCACCGGCACTTCGCGACCTTCGTGCTCTTTAATCAAACCATCAATAATGCGCTGCATTGGCTTCAGAGAATACTGTTGATAGGCAGAATGACTCAAAGCTCCGCCCCAGGAATCAAAGATCTGAACCGCCTGGGCACCCGCTTTAATTTGACCGTTAAGATAAGCGGTAATTGAGTCTACCAACTTGTCCAATAGCAATTGGAACACCTCAGGCTGGTTGTACATCAACGCTTTGGTGCGACGATAATCTTTGGAAGAACCACCTTCGACCATATAGGTAGCCAATGTCCAGGGACTGCCAGTGAATCCAATCAATGGCACTCGGCCGTTCAGTTCACGGCGAATGGTAGATACCGCGTCCAGCACATAGGGCAGATCCTTTTCAGGATTCACCACAGGCAGCGCTTCAATATCGGCAGCCGTAGTTACAGACTTCTTAAACTTTGGCCCCTCGCCGGTTTCAAAGTAGAGCCCCAGACCCATGGCGTCGGGAATGGTGAGAATATCAGAGAACAGGATGGCGGCATCGAGTGACGGATAGCGATCCAATGGCTGCAAAGTAACCTCACAGGCCGCCTCGGGATTGGTGCACAACCCCATAAAATCGCCTGCTTTGGCGCGGGTTGCACGATACTCTGGCAGATAACGACCGGCCTGGCGCATCATCCACACTGGCGTGGCATCAACGGGTTGCTTTAACAGCGCGCGTAAAAATCGATCGTTCTTTAACTCGGTCATCTCGCCTACTACTCCCAGTCACTCGGGTAATCTATATAGAAAAAGACCCCGCGATTGCGAGGTCTTGCAAAGGAAGCCGTCTACCTATACTTCCAAATAATCCAAAATACCTTCGGCCGCCTGACGCCCTTCCCAAATGGCGGTTACCACCAGGTCAGAACCGCGCACCATATCACCGCCGGCAAACACCTTGGGGTTACTTGTCTGGAATTTGAATTCCTGATGCTCTGGCGCTTCCACACCCCCCCAGCTGTTCACGTTAATGCTGTGATCGGCAAACCACGGCTTGGGATCGGGGTTGAAGCCAAAGGCAATCAATACCACATCAGCAGGTAGAACCTCTTCACTACCAGAGATTGGCTCTGGACGGCGGCGACCATTCTCATCGGGCTCGCCCAGTTTAGTGGTTACCACTTTAACGCCTTCCACTTTACCATCACCAACGATCTCTACTGGCTGGCGGTTAAACAGGAACTGAACTCCCTCTTCCTTGGCGTTGGCTACTTCGCGCACAGAGCCTGGCATATTGGCTTCGTCACGACGGTAAGCACAACTTACAGAGGCCGCCTGCTGACGGATGGAGGTGCGGTTACAGTCCATGGCGGTATCACCACCACCCAGAACCACAACCTTCTTACCTTCAACACTGATGAATTCGTCAGCGGATTTTTCGAACCCCAGATTGCGATTTACGCTGGAAACCAGGAACGGCAGCGCATCGTACACGCCCGGCAAGTCTTCACCCGGAAAACCACCTTTCATGTATTTGTAGGTGCCCATTCCCATGAATACTGCATCGTAATCGTTGAGCAGTTCTTCCATAGAAATGTCTTTACCAATCTCGGTATTCAAACGGAATTCAACACCCATTTCGGTGAAGATTTCACGCCGACGAGACAGTACAGTTTTTTCCAGTTTGAATTCTGGAATACCGAAAGTCAGCAGACCACCAATCTCTGGATAGCGATCAAATACAACCGGTTTAACACCATTGCGCACCAGAATATCAGCACAACCCAGGCCAGCGGGACCGGCACCGATGACGGCAACCTTTTTGTCTGTCCAAACTACTTTGGACATGTCCGGCTTCCAACCCATGGCAAAAGCAGTATCGGTAATATATTTTTCTGCATTACCAATAGTCACAGCGCCAAAGCCATCATTCAGAGTACACGCGCCTTCACACAGGCGATCTTGTGGGCATACGCGGCCACAGACTTCTGGCAGAGTATTGGTCTGGTGACTCAGCTCCGCCGCTTCAAAAATATTGCCCTCGGAAATCAACTTTAACCAGTTAGGAATAAAGTTGTGAACCGGACATTTCCACTCGCAGTAGGGATTACCACAAGCCAGGCAGCGGTGCGCCTGGCTCTCCACCTGGGGCTTTGAAAACGGTTCGTAGATTTCTACAAACTGGGTCTTGCGGGACTGAATATCTTTCTTATTCGGATCATTTCGCCCAACATCCAGAAACTGAAAGTTGTTATTCAAACGCTCAGTCATGTTCTTGCCTCTAATATTCGTTCGCTCAATAGCTCTAACCGGTAATTATTCGCCGCGCTCTTTGACGCGATCCAACAGACTACTCAAATCCGCAGCCTTGGGTTTTACCAGCCAGAACTTGCCGATGTAATCACGGAAATTGTCCAACAGCTCCTGTCCCCAGACGCTTCCAGTTTCCTGAACGAACTCGGTAATTACACCACGCAAATGATTGCGATAGCCTTCCATAGACTCGTTGTGAATACGGTGAATCTCGACCAACTCCTGGTTGTACTTATCCACGAAGGTATTGCTGTGATCCAGTACATAGGCAAAGCCACCGGTCATACCGGCACCGAAGTTAACTCCAGTTTCACCCAGTACAGCCACCATACCGCCAGTCATATACTCACAGCAGTGATCACCCGCTCCTTCAACTACAACATGGGCGCCAGAGTTACGTACACCGCAACGCTCACCGGCATTACCTGCGGCGAACAATTTGCCGCCGGTAGCACCGTAGAGACAGGTGTTACCCATAATGCTGGTTTCGTTGGTTTTGAACTCGGAGCCTGCAGGTGGACGCAAGACAATCTTGCCTCCGGCCATACCTTTACCAACGTAGTCGTTGGCATCACCTTCCAAGTACAACTCGAGGCCACCGGCGTTCCAAACGCCAAAACTCTGACCTGCAATTCCAGTCAGGTTCAACTTGATAGGCGCCTCATTCATGCCAGCGTTACCGTAACGCTTAGCAATTTCACCACTGATACGAGCGCCAATAGAGCGATCACAGTTATTGATCTCAAAACTGAACTCGCCACCGGATTTGGCTTCGATTGCAGGCAAGATTTCAGCCACCATTTTCTCGGCGGTTTCACCCTTATCGAAAGGCTCATTCTTAGTCACGGCGCAACGCTGTGGTTTTGTTTCCAGGAACGCATCAGTGTGCAGAATCGGGCTCAGGTCCAGACGTTTCTGCTTATCGGTTTTGCCTTCCACTGCTTCCAGCAAATCAACCCGACCAACCAGCTCATCCATAGTGCGAACACCCAAGCGGGCCATCCACTCACGAGCCTCTTCGGCAACGAACTTGAAGAAGTTCATAGCCATATCGACAGTGCCGATGTAATGCTCGTCACGCAGCTGGTCGTTCTGGGTAGCAACACCGGTCGCACAGTTGTTCAAGTGACAGATACGCAGGTACTTACAACCCAGAGCTACCATCGGTGCAGTACCAAAGCCAAAGCTCTCAGCTCCCAGCATGGCTGCCTTGATCACATCGAGACCAGACTTCAAGCCACCGTCGGTTTGTACGCGAACCTTGTCACGCAGATCATTGGCACGCAGCATTTGGTGCGTTTCACTCAGACCCAACTCCCAAGGTGAACCGGCGTAGCGGATCGAGGTCAGTGGACTCGCAGCGGTACCACCGTCGTATCCGGAAATAGTAATCAAGTCAGCGTAAGCCTTCGCCACACCAGCGGCGATAGTGCCAACACCGGGACGAGAAACCAGCTTCACAGACACCATGGCATCCGGGTTCACCTGCTTCAGGTCATAAATCAGCTGCGCCAGATCTTCAATAGAGTAGATGTCGTGATGCGGAGGCGGAGAAATCAGAGTCACGCCGGGCACAGAGTAGCGCAGGCGAGCAATCAGGTCGTTGACCTTGCCACCTGGCAGCTGACCACCTTCGCCAGGCTTGGCGCCCTGGGCCACTTTAATCTGCAGAACCTCAGCATTCACCAGATAGTGCGGCGTCACACCAAAACGGCCGGAAGCAATTTGCTTGATCTTGGAAATTTTGTTGGTACCAAAACGCGCCGGGTCTTCACCACCCTCACCACTGTTGGAACGACCACCCAGCGTATTCATCGCCTGAGCCAGCGCTTCGTGGGCCTCCGGCGACAGCGCCCCCAGAGACATAGCCGCAGAGTCAAAGCGGGACACAATCGCGCTGACTGGCTCTACTTCCTCGAGAGCAATAGCAGTATCCGCTTCTTTGATGCTCAGCAGATCGCGCAGAGTTGCGGTCGGACGGTTATTCACAAGTTCAGCGTATTGACGCCAAACACTGTAATCACCGGTTTTTACTGCTTGCTGCAATGTTTGCACAACATCCGGATTAAAGGCGTGATACTCCTCACCGTGCACGTACTTCAACAAACCGCCAGGATTGATTGGCTTGCGTTTCACCCAGGCTACTTTCGCCAGAGTTTTTTGATCGCTTTCCAAATCTTCAAAACCGGAACCTTGAATACGGCTGTCGGTGCCCGTAAAACACAGGTCGACCACTTCATCGTTCAAACCAATGGCTTCAAACAATTGCGCACCGCGATAGGAAGCAATGGTTGAAATTCCCATCTTCGACAAAATTTTCAGCAGGCCTTTGTTAATGCCCTTACGGAAATTCTTATAAGCGGTATTCACATCCAGCAACAACTCGCCGGTGTTAATCAGGTCGTTGAGAACGTGGTAGGCCAGATACGGATAAACCGCAGAGGCGCCGTAGCCGATGAGGGCGGCAACATGATGGGAATCACGGGCAGTACCGGTTTCCACAACGATATTGGAATCACAACGCAGACCTTCGCGCATCAAACGCTGGTGTACAGCGCCGGTGGCCAGCAGGGCGTGCACAGGCACCAGGCCTTGCTGCATCTCGTTATCAGACAGCACAACAATCACCGTGCCACTGCGAACGGACTCAACCACCTTGTCACACAGGGTTTCAATGGCCTGCTTTAACCCCATCTGCTCAGGATCGTAGTGCAAACGGAAAATTTCTTTACTGTACTCGGCCCTGTCTGCCGCAATAATCGCCTCATACTTAGCCGGCGACAGCACAGGAGAACTCAGCACCAAGCGCTTAGCGTGCTCTTCAGATTGCTGATACAGTGACAACTCACGACCGATGCAGGTCTCCAACGACATAACGATCGCTTCACGCAGCGGATCGATAGGCGGGTTAGTTACCTGAGCAAACTGCTGGCGGAAGTAGTCGTACAGCGAACGCTCTTTTTCTGACAGTACAGCCATGGGCGTATCGTCGCCCATGGAACCTACTGCCTCCTGGCCACCTTCGGCCAACGGACGAACTACCTGGTCGCGCTCTTCGAACGACACCTGGTACATCTTCATGTAGGCCTTCAGTTCATCGGCATCAGCCATACCCAGCGTTGAAGACTCAAGGGTCGATTCCAGGCGGAACTGATTTTTGCGCAGCCACTCTTTATAGGGGTGCGTTGATTTCAACTGCTCGTCGATATCCTCAGTGTGGTAAACCTTACCGGTCTGGGTATCGATAGAGAGAATCTGGCCAGGCCCCAAACGACCTTTGGCCACTACGTCTTCCGGCGCGTAATCGTAGGTACCGATTTCCGAAGCTACGGTCATCACACCGTCTTTGGTCATCACCCAACGGGAAGGACGCAGACCATTTCGGTCCAGGGTACACACCGCATAACGACCATCGGTAATTACCAGACCTGCAGGGCCATCCCACGGCTCGATGTGCATGGAGTTGTATTCGTAGAAAGCGCGAACATCCGGGTCAATACTCTGAACGTTCTGCCACGCCGGCGGCACCAGCATGCGAATCGCACGGTGCAGCTCCATTCCACCGGTCAACAGCACTTCCAGCATATTGTCCAGGCTGGAGGAGTCAGAGCCAGTGCGGTTCACCAACGGCGTCACTTCACTCAGGTCCGGCAGCAGATCGCTTTGAAACTTGGAGGTACGGGCAACCGACCAATTACGGTTACCCATAACAGTATTAATCTCGCCGTTGTGAGCCAGCATGCGGAACGGCTGAGCCAGTGGCCAACGAGGCGAAGTATTGGTCGAGAAGCGCTGATGGAATACCACAATAGCGGTTTCCAATTCTGGATCCGCCAAATCCGGGAAGAACCCTGGCAGATCCACAGGCATCATCAGACCTTTATAGGAGATGACATTGGCGCTCATGCTGCCAATATAGAAACTGTCGTCTTCTTGCAGACGAATCTCCGCTTTGCGGCGCGCCATAAACAACTTGGCATTCAACTCGTTCTCGGAAAGCTCACTGCAACCGATAAACAACTGCTCAAACTTCGGCAAGGTGTCCTTGGCGATGGGGCCCAGGCAGGATTCATCGGTTGGTACGGTACGCCAACCCAGTGCCTGCAGACCTTGCGCAGCCAATTCTTCGGCGACTACATCACGGGCGGCCTGAGCCTTGGCGTCGTCCAGCGACAACATAACGGAACTGACTCCGTAGTGCTCGCCCAGCTCGACACCTAAATCTTTCTTAGCTGCAGAACGCAAGAAGCCATCGGGCTTCTGCATCAACAAGCCACAACCATCACCGGTTTTTCCATCAGCGGCAATACCGCCTCGGTGCGTCATGCACGTCAAGGATTCAATGGCAGTTTCAAGCAATTTGTGACTGGTCTTACCCTCGATTTGGGCTACCAAACCAAAACCACAATTGTCTTTGAATTCGTCTACTTGATAGAGGCCTTTGCTCATACGCGGTCTCTCACTAATGGATAAATCAATAATGAAGGCACTGCAGAGAGTGCTGCTATTTACCTGGCTCACTCAGAAGGCCAGGTTGATGTCCCCAATCTGGAGGTCAAATACAGATAGCCAACCCCAAAAAGACAGGGGGCCCTACAAATGGGCGCAGCATATTACCCGCAATGGAGACAATAAGCAAGATAGGAGCCAAACAGGCAGAAAGATCGCTCGATATGTGATGAATATCTGCTATTTGGCACGAACTTCCAATATTTGCTGCTTCACTTCTAGGGCGGATCGGAGCCAAGGCTTAAGATCGCGCTGCTCAGCCGGCAAGCCTTTCAGTGCCGAACGCGCCGCGGTTCGAGTTTCATAAGGGCCAACAAGCACCACATGCCACGGCTTGCCACCAAGCTCACCCTGGAATACATGTAAACTATCACGATTAGCCTGTCGTGCAATAAAACCACTAACCGAAGCCTTGGAGCGCGCGCCTAGCACCTGCAAGAAATACTGATTATCAGGGATTTCCAGCAAATAATGGCCAGTCTTTTGAGTCGTAGCATCAGAAGCTTTGACTTCAGCCACATCAACAACCAACGGAGCAGCATTCTTCTCAGGCTCAACAGGCTCAACAGGCTCAACAGGCTCAACAGGCTCAACAGGCTCAACAGGCTCAACAGGCTCAACAGGCTCAACAGGATTGGACACTTGAACCAACGGCTCATCAATCTTGTTTTCCTGCAGCATTTCAACTTCTTGTCTAACCGAAGAAGAAGGCAATTGAACCGGCGGCACCATCACCTTTGGACTCTCATCCACAAACGGAGCAACAACTGCTTGCTGCCCACTTTCATCCTGAGCAAGGACAATCGGACCAACGTCAGACTTCGTATCGTCGCGATAAAAGAACAGCATCATTAAGACTGCCACAAGAACAGCTAATGCGACGACCGAAAACAATGGAACCGCCACCCGCCTTTTGGACTCCACCTCGGATTCGGGAACAGCCGTAAGCAATAGCGCCCGAGCAAAGGCGTTGATTTTTTCTGGAATTCCACGCGACTGCCGCCACAAAGTGGCGTAATCCGCCTCAGAAAATACTGGTTCTCCCTGCCAGCCAGCAGCACCCATAAGGCACTCAACATACTCGCGAGTCTCAGTCTCATCCAATGCCCTGATTGATACGCTATTGAAGAGACCACTACCAAGCTCAAGACTTTCGTAACGACTGCGGGCCAACATTTCAGTCCACAGCAGCACTTTAAAGTTCAGCCCCTGTGTATCTGGAAGCGAAGCCACGAGCGCTGCCAAACCATTAACCACCGAGTCATCCAGTGCATCCGCATGGCGCACCGCCAACATAACCGGGCCACCCTGCAGACCGTGAGACAACATATGTCGCAACTCAGCCAATACCTGATTCACGCCAAGGGAGTCCACCGCCTGCTCTGGCTCCAGATGCTCTAAAAGACGGCGAAACAATTCTGCCGATTCCTGCAAGGTATCGGCATCAATAGTGCAACAAGATGCCTCCAACTGAGACTCAACTTGCTGCATCAGTATTTCGGAACCCACTCCCCTGGGAGCTTCGAGCACCAATACTCCAACACCAAACTGACCAAAATGGGCAATCTGTTCCACCAACTGACCACGCCCTGCTCCCCAATAAAACGCTGGCTCAGAAGACGCAGGGTCAAAAGGATCACAATGCAAACCAAAGCGAGAAAGAGGATCCGTCAATATGTCCGATTCCACATTCACAACCACGCCCCCATCTCACCCATATAGTAGTTTAACAGGCTCCAGTCAGTAACTGGCCTGAATCGTTGCCCTGAGGTTCTCCAGACCAAACTTCTCAGTCACCACAGCCTCACCCAGCGATGTCATTAACACCAACCGCAGCTTACCGCTCAGAACTTTTTTATCCACCGCCATCAGATCCAAAAAATCATCTTCGGACATGTTCTCAGGTACAGCCACCGGCAGATTCGACGCCAACAATAGCACCTTGATCCGCTGAACATCCTCTTGAGAGATCCATCCCTCACGAGCGGAAAGGTCCGCAGCCATCAACATACCTACGGCAACCGCTTCTCCATGAAGCCATTGCCCATAACCTTGATGAGTTTCAATCGCGTGACCAAAAGTGTGTCCGAGATTCAGAATGGCGCGAATACCGCCCTCCCGTTCATCCGCCGCAACCACCTGGGCTTTATTGTCGCAGGAGCGCTCAATAGCATATGACAAAGCTTCTGTTTCGCACGCCAGTAGTGCAGGCATGTTGCTTTCCAGCCACTCGAGAAACTCAAAATCTGCGATCAATCCATATTTGATCACCTCAGCAATACCTGCGGAGAGCTCCCGCGGCGGCAAAGTCTGCAACACGTCGGTATCGATCAGCACCGCATTGGGCTGATGAAAAGCGCCAATCATATTTTTTCCGAGAGGGTGATTTACTCCCGTCTTACCACCAACGGAAGAATCAACTTGCGACAACAGCGTCGTCGGAACCTGAATAAAATCGACACCACGCTGATAGCTCGCGGCAGCAAAGCCGGTCATATCACCAACCACTCCGCCACCCAGAGCAATTAACGTCGTGGTTCGATTGTGCTTATCCTGCAACAAGATATCGTAAATCGAGGATAGTACGTCTAGAGTTTTGTTGGACTCGCCATCGGGAAGCACCACCGTGCTCACCAACATTTCAGCCGGAAACAGAGCCAGTAATTTATCCAGATACAGCGGCGCCACTACATCATTTGTAACAACGCAGACTTGCTGTCCTTTAATATAGGGCAACAGCAACTCAGGCTGATTCAACACACCTGGCGCTACAAAAATGGGATAACTGCGATCACCAAGATCGACATTTAACGTACGCATAAATACCTACCACACGACTGGAAATGCTAAAAACAAGAAATACTTTTGTAAGAATGGCCTTGCTTGCGACAAGATAAGGTCAAGCTTCGCCGGAGGCTATTCTAGCAATTTCCTGAGCGACAGCTCGAGGGCTTCTTCGATCGGTTTTCACAACGTAGTCGGAAACCTCGCGATAAATGGGATCGCGCAACTCCATCAACTCTCGTATTTTTGCCTCGGGATCATCGACCTGCAACAACGGCCGCTTTTTATCTTTCGCCGTCCTCTCCAACAACTGATCGATCGACGCCATCAAATAGAACGCCTTGCCAAAGCGATTAATCAAGGTGCGATTCTCGGGCTTCAACACAATACCGCCCCCCGTAGCCAAAACTACCGGCTGCCCTTGCAACACATCCTGAAGCACAGCGCTCTCACGTTGGCGAAACCCTTCCTCGCCTTCCACATCAAAAATCCACGGAATATCGGCGCCAGTGCGCTCTTCAATAACTCGATCAGTATCAACGAAAGGAAGGTGTAACTGTCCCGCTAACAAGCGGCCAATTGTAGACTTGCCGGCCCCCATGGGGCCGACAAGGATAATGGTGGTCTGCATGAACTTACTTAATCAAACCATCAGTAAGGATTTTTGGAGTAATAAAGATCAGCAACTCGGACTTCTCTTCATCTTTGATATCCTTGCGGAACAGTCGGCCCAGATAAGGCAGATCACCCAGGAAAGGAACCTTACTCTCACCTTCAACCACTTCAGTCTCATAGATACCACCCAGAACTACGGTCTGACCATCGCCCACCAACACCTGAGTATCCAATTCTGTTACATCGATCGCAGGAATATTACCTACTGTAACAGAGCTTACGGAGTCCTTGTTGATCGACACATCCATAATAATGTGATCATCAGGAGTAATCTGCGGCGTTACTCGAAGCTCCAACACCGCCTCTTTAAATGAGGTAGATGTCGCACCACTGGCAGAAGCTTCCAAATAAGGAATTTCAGTACCAGACTGAATATGCGCCTCCTGCTTATCACCGGTGATTACTTTGGGCTGCGAAACAATCTCACCCAGACCATTTTCTTGCAGTGCGCTCAACTCAATACCCAAAAGCACATTGTCGGTAATGATGTTCCAGGAGATCGCACCAAAGGCATCAGCAACACCAAGATCAACCAAATTAGAATCTGTCAAATTACGTTCATCATCAGATATGCCATCGCCATCTGTATCGCGGAAGACCTCCTCAGGACCACCGCCATCACCATTAACCAAACCCTCTAAGCGGCCTGTAGCTTCATATTTGTGTTTGCCGTTTTTGGAGGAGGTAGCGAAATCACCGGCAATTCTAACACCCAGCTCTTTCTTGAAATCCGTATCAGCGATAACAATACGCGCTTCAATCATCACCTGACGAATGGGGATATCAATCTGATCTACCAATTTACGGAATGCGGAAATTTTCTCTGCAGTATCCGTCAGAATGATCGAGTTGGTGCGCTCATCTACAATCGCACTGCCGCGCTCCGACAAGATACTCTTCGTACTGGTGCCATCATCATCAGCACCGTCTTCGTCATCCACATTGAACAAGTCAAAGAGCTCACGCGCGTTAGCGTAGCGGATGCGAATATACTCAGTCTGCAGAGGAGCCAATTCTTCAAGTTGCTTCTTGGTCTCAATTTCCTGGCGCTCGCGCTCGGCAATTTCCGCCGCTGGAGCGACCATCAGAAC
>Ga0256829_1001295_pt1 | contig 20977 bp, 17 predicted proteins | sample 131447metaG_FD_185979 | JGI IMG/M metagenome (GOLD analysis project Ga0256829, IMG submission 185979) | Hydrothermal vent microbial communities from Lau Basin, Pacific Ocean - 131-447 | ecosystem: Environmental > Aquatic > Marine > Hydrothermal vents | place: Pacific Ocean: Lau Basin | collected...
TCTTAAAGTCTAGTCTATTAGAATAATTCCCATTATTATGGGGAACATACCGAAGTTTTTGGGGGCCAGGGGTGGCAGTAAACAAGCGAAATCAAAATAAGCGCTCAAATGTACTAGTAGTAACCGAGGCGTTATTGATTGCCTACATGGGCTATATTTCTCACTTCATTCTGACACAACTTGGCATGTCACAACCTGTGGTTATTGAAAAGTTGTTTGTGAATGTGGGAATGCTCACGGTTAGTATCCTGTTATGCTCGCTATCTGTAGGTTTATACGAAGCAAAACTCCGAGAAACGTTTCGCGGGATAATACGGCGTATCTTCGTCAGTGTAGGGTTAAGCTACTTTCTGGTTGAAGTGTTATCGCGAGCGTTTTTTGACGAACTGGTGATGGATTCTTATTTCTTACCAGCTGCAGTGAGCGCAATAATTATTACCTTAGTTGTATTTAGGTATTTTACTAATCGCTTAGGACTTTTAGGGTTGGGCAAGGTAAGAATTGTTGTACTTGGTGCGGGTGAGCGAGCGTCGATTATTGAAAAGCGTATGCGACGAGACGTTGATCGTATTGGGTTTGACCTATTGGGCTTTGTTCCTATTCCTGGTGATAATCGCGAGGATGGTATAAAACAAGAGAAGATTATTCACGTAAAGGTGGATGAGACCTTTCAAAAGTTTATTTTAGATAACGACGTGGAAGAAATCGTTATCGCGTGCGATCAACGCCGAGGTACACTTCCTGTCGAGGTGCTGTTTGAAGCGCGATTACGCGGTATTGAAGTTACCGAGTTGCTTGACTTTATGGAAAGGGAAACTGGGCAGATTGTTGTTAACTTGATGTACCCGAGCTGGGTAATCTATTCAAACGGCTTTCAAAGTCAGAATTACTTGCGTGACGCACTTGATTACAGTTTGAACGCCTTTGTTGCCTTTCTCATATTCTTTTTTGTTTGGCCTATTATGCTGTTTACAAGCATCTTTATTTATTTGGACGATGGCCGAAGAACGGGAACCTCAGTATTTTACAAGCAAGAGCGCGTGGGTCTAAACGGTAAATTGTTCAAAATCATCAAGTTCAGAAGTATGCGTCCAGATGCTGAGAAAGATGGCGCCAAATGGGCCAGTAAAAATGATGATCGAGTGACAAGAATTGGTCATTTCATTAGAAAATACAGAATCGATGAGCTTCCTCAGTTACTCAACGTTTTCAGAGGAGAAATGTCGTTCATTGGTCCAAGACCAGAGCGTCCTCAGTTTGTTGAGCAACTCGTGAGAGAAGTACCTTACTACAATCAACGCCATAATGTTAAACCTGGTCTCGCGGGGTGGGCTCAGTTGAATTACCCTTACGGTGCAAGTGTGGAAGATTCTATGGAAAAGCTTAAGTTCGACTTGTATTACGTAAAGCATCAGAGTCTATTGTTCGATATTGTGATACTTATCAGAACGGTAGAAATAGTGCTATTTGGAAAAGGGCGCTAGTGAATGAAACGAGATGAACGTCTCAATGCGATGACAGTGGATGTTGAAGATTATTTTCAAGTTTCTGCGTTTGAAGATGTTATTGAGAGAAAAGATTGGGATGCCATTAGTCTTCGGGTTGGGGACAATACGTCACGTTTGCTAGATTTGTTTGCTCAGTATGATGTTAAAGCCACGTTCTTTACTCTTGGATGGGTGGCAAAACGCTGTCCAGACATTATCAAACGCATCGTTAATGAGGGACATGAGCTTGCAAGTCACGGCTTGGCCCATCAACGCGCAACGACTATGCCTAGATCTCAGTTCATCCAAGATGTAACTGAGAGTAAGAATATACTTGAAGATATCAGTGGCAAACCAATTATTGGTTACCGAGCTCCGAGTTTTTCTGTGAACGACTCAAACACATGGGTATACGAAGAGTTGAAAACGCTAGGTTTTCTATATTCCTCTAGCACATACCCTATTGAGCATGATCTTTACGGTGTTCCAGAGTGGCCCAGATTTAAGTATGAGCGCCCTGAAGGTCTTATTGAAATCCCCATTCCCACTATTCGGAAGAACGGAAGTAATATAGGTATTGGTGGTGGTGGTTATTTTCGCCTATATCCTTATTTTCTATCGAGAAAGCGCATCGCTCAGTACCTCGAGTCCGAGCCGCACCCATACAACTTTTATTTCCACCCATGGGAAATCGATCCAGCTCAACCACGAATCGATGGGACGTCGATTCGATCAAAATTCCGTCACTATATCAATCTATCTCGCATGGAAGGTAAAATCGTGAAGCTACTGAAAGACTACAAGTGGCAAACGATGTGTCATACCTATGGTATCACCACTAAGGAACAGTGAGGCTTTATTCGTGTTTGAGCAGTACAAAAAAGCGTATTTACAGTTAGGGATAACATTTGTTTTTTGGGTACTTCTATGCTGGCAAGGTATTGTATCAGCAGCGGAGATTTGGTGGACAAATGACATTTTTAACCATGGGTTCTTAATTATCCCTGCGTCGCTATACCTTATTTATCTGAATCGCGACCGCCTGTTACAAACTGAAAAACGTCATGCGTTGCTACCGCTACTATTTATTGTCCCTAGTTGTTTACTGTATGTCGTTGGCGTCGCTGGAGATATTCAGTTGTTCATGCATACGGCAGCGTTCGTCATGCTGCCTTCACTTATATGGCTAAACCTAGGTCACAGAGCAGCGAAAACTATAGCATTTCCGCTACTATTTATGCTGTTTAGTATACCCGTTGGCGAACAGTTGATACCTTATTTGCAAGAGATTGCCGCTGATGGCTCAGTGGCGCTATTGCGATTCACTGGGATCCCCTTGTATCGCAATGGTTTATATTTGGATATTCCGCAGGGGCGATTTTTAGTTGCTGAAGCATGCTCTGGCGTAAGCTTTTTTATTGCCAGTATTGTTATTGGTTTTTTATATACTTACCTCAACTTAAGGTCTCTAAAAAAACAGCTCTTTTTTGTACTTCTATCTTTTATTTTTCCGGTAGCAGCCAATATTGTTCGAATATACGGAATCATACTCATTGCTTATCACACGGATATGGAACATGCCGCAGGCGCAGATCATCTCATTTATGGATGGTTTTTCTTTGCGTTTGTCATTGTGTGTTTGATAGCGATTGGCGAATTTATTAGGGATAAAGTAGAACAGAAAAGTGCCAATGGGCGAGAAGCCCTTGAAGTAGGTGTTTGGTCTACGAATAGTAAAATAGTGTCGTTGGTAGCAGTAATTTTAATGTCTTGCGTTGCATGGACTTATAGCATCATTCAAGTTAGAACATCTGAGGGTATTGCGGCATCGTCATTGTCCTTTATTGACCAATCTATGCGTTGCGTAGGTGATCCTATCGTACTCGGTTCGTCATTCAGAGAGCCCGATGATGTGTTGAGGAATTCACTTCACATAGACGGTGAATGCAAAGCTAATGTCACAGAGGCTTGGTTTAATGGTTACTCGAATGAACTCGTTACTGATTTGAATAGGGCGTATGACCAACATAGATGGACACTGCTCAGTTATAAAGATGCGTCTTTTCAGGTGGGTGATGAAGCGCTTAGCATCAGAATTGATACGCTAACGTCACCTATTGGGCAGCAAGTCATGTTAGTTAGGTGGTACAACCTTGGTGGATATGTGTTTACCGATCGTATACATGCCAAGCTTTTCGGTACGGTTCAAGTTCTTCGTGGTAACTCACCCGAAGGCAAACTCGTAATATTCTCCATGAATGTTGAAAATGATATGGATGAAACGCGTTTTTTGAATGTAGCAGCGGAATTGGTGTCGAAAGATATCAATCATTCAGTAAGCGATGTTGATTAACATCATTATTGTGATGTGACATCAGCTAAAAAGTCCCTAACAAAGAGAAAATATGAAAAAGATTTTGCTACTCACTGAAAACTTTCCGCCTAAAGATGGCGGCAGTAGCCGATGGTTTTGGGAGTTGTATTCTCGTTTGCCTAGAGAAAATGTGATTGTAGCCGCAAACGACACTGAAGAGGCTACCGCATTCGATAAAACCCATGACATTGTTGTGCTTAGAATGCCGCTCAGTAGTCCAGAATGGGGATTCGCCAGTCTCAAAGGTGCAATATTTTATTTCAAAACGTTTTTTAACGTACTACGCGCGGTTAAGAAACACGACATTACCGAAGTTCATTGTGGCCGTGTCATCCCTGAAGGCGTTATTACTTGGCTGGTAAGTAAATTCACCGGAGTCAAATACATCTGTTTTGTCCATGGAGAAGATGTCGAAACCGCAGCGACGAGCAGAGAACATAGTATGCTCGTGACTCAAGTGTGTAAGGGCGCGGACTATTTGTTATGTAACAGTCATAACTCGGCAAAACTAGTGGCCAATTATGGTTTTGCTAGTATTGATAAGTGTGAGGTGGTTCACCCAGGTGTTGATGTCGACACATTTTGTATTTCCTCTTGCGACGATGATTTCAAAACTGCACTTGGATGGAATGGAAAGCGTGTAATGCTTACTGTTGGAAGATTGCAGCAGCGAAAGGGACAAGATTTCCTAATAAAAGCTATGCCTGCTTTACTAAAGCAGCACCCTGATTTGTTTTATGCCATTGTTGGCCGTGGCGAAGAGCGGGAGGCACTCCAAACCTTAATAGATGAACTTGGACTGTCACAAAGCGTTAGAATTTACACCGAACTTGACGACAATAGCCTCGTTAAAGCTTACCAACAGTGTGATTTCTTTATTTTGCCCAATAGGACCATTGGCAATGATATAGAGGGCTTTGGTATGGTGCTTGTGGAAGCCCAAGCGTGTGGTAAGCCAGTAATTGCGGGTAACTCTGGTGGTACTGCCGAGACCATGAAGCAAGGTGAAACTGGCTATGTGGTTGACTGTACGTCACCTGAAAATATAGTGAGTGAGCTTCTGCCGTTGCTCGAGGGCCACGCATTAGCTCTGGACAGTCAGGATCAGAGAGAGTTCGTTAATGCGTCGTTCAGTTGGGAACAGCACATGCTGAAAATTAAGGCTTTGTTCTCCGTTTAGTAAATCTAGAAATATACAAATGTAACATAAGGATTGGCTATGTGTGGTATTGCTGGTTACACGACGTTTTACAAAGATAAAGCGCATGTTTCATCACTGGAGGCAATGGGAAATGCTATTGCACACAGAGGTCCAGACGCAAGCGACACATATATCGAAGATAAACTCGCTCTTGTACATCGTCGTTTGGCAATTATTGACTTGTCCGATGCTGGTGTACAGCCTATGCATTCCAATGATGGACGTTACGTCATCATATTTAATGGAGAAATATATAACTACCAAGAGCACCGACAGCAGCTTGAGGCAGAGGGCTATCCATTCAAAACCCATACTGATACTGAAGTCATTTTGGCACTTTATGATAAATATGGTACCGAATGCCTGGCTCACCTCAACGGTATGTTCGCATTTGCCTTATGGGACAAGACTCAAGAGCAACTTTTTATTGCCAGAGATCGAATGGGGAAAAAGCCACTTTATTACCACTACATAAATGGCGATATTTTCTTTGCGTCCGAACTAAAATCATTAATGGCTGTAAATGCCTTCCCTAAAACAATTCGCCAAGATGCGGTATACGACTTTTTTGCGTATCAGTATGTCCCCGATCCTAAAACCATCTTTGAAGACGTATTTAAACTACCTCCCGGGCACTTTATGGTGTTTTCCGCCCAGGGCATGGTCAAGAAAAAGTATTGGGATGTTTCCTTCGCAGAGCAAGGGCAAGAAAGCGAAAGCGAATTCACCTCGCTTCTCAACGATACATTGCTTTCCTGTACAAAGAATAGAATGGTATCAGACGTTCCATTAGGTGCTTTTTTGAGTGGTGGTGTTGATTCTAGCGGTGTAGTTGCACTGATGAGCCAAGTTGCCTCTGAGGATGATAGTAATCATATAACTACTTGCTCCATTGGTTTTGACGATGAGAAATACAATGAGGTGGAGTTTGCGCGGGCTGTTGCTAATCAGTACCACACTAATCACCATGAATTTACCGTCCATCAAAACGTTAAAGATAATCTAAAAAATATTACTCGCTATTTTGATGAGCCTTTTGCAGATCCGTCATTGGTGCCTACCTACTTTGTCTCTGAATTAGCGCGAGAACAGGTAACAGTGGCAGTCGCAGGCGATGGCGGTGATGAAGTTTTCGCCGGGTATGAGAAGTATGCGGTTGACCATTTGGAAAATAAATTAAGGGATAAGTTTCCCTCATGGTTACGTCGTTCAATATTTCCTATGCTTGCAAAGTGTTGTGGGCTGATAAGCGCCACTCCATTTAAGCGTGCTAGGTCACTATTTAACTCCTTGAGTGTCTCACCGGATATGGGGTTTTACATTTCAAATTCCTTTATTACTGATGATCAATGGCAACGTTTGGTGCGTCCAGAATTCAGTAAAAAACTCGGTGAATATCATCCATCAAAAATTACGCTTGATGCATATCAAGCGGCAGATGGCCCTGATCATCTGTCAAAAATTCTGTATACCGATATGAAAACTTACTTGCCTGGAGGCATTCTAGTAAAGGTAGATCGAATGAGTATGGCCAATTCACTGGAAGTTCGAGCGCCAATTTTAGACTACGAAGTGGTTGAGCTTGCTGCAAAAATGCCGTCAGATTACAAGTTTAAGGTATCTGAAGAGAATACTAGCGGAGAGAAGAAGCATATTTTGAAAAAGTTATTTCAACCTATGCTTCCAAATGAAATTCTTTACCGAAAGAAAATGGGGTTCTCGGTTCCGCTTGCAGAATGGCTCAGAGGCGAGTTAAAAGAAATCGCTGAAGACTGCTTGTTTTCAGGGCGTGGAGGGATTACTCATTACTTCAAACCAAATGCAATTCGGAAAATGTGGGATGAGCATCAATCGTGTAAAAGAGACAACTCATCTCCACTGTGGAGCATGTTGATGTTTCAGTTGTGGTGGGATGAGTATATGGAGTTGTAGTATGATTCTAATTCGTTACTCAACGTTTAGTGGTTTCTAACCCATGAGAAAAATGATTCAAAAAATGTGGCACGGTGTATTGTACGGCACAGGTTTTTGTTTGTTCTATGGTGTTATTGGTGGTTTTTTGTTTCTCACTTTTTCAGATTTTTCAGTAACGCAGTTGCTCAAGTCAAAGGCTGTCGATTATGGCTTTGTTGAAGAGGTTGTTCAGGTTCCAGATAGGACGGAGACCACTGTATTAAAGTACTACGATCAAGGCCCATTGCCGCTTCCACAAGGCCTAACTCATCATTACGTTGAAGATACTGAGGAGTTTCATCAGGCATTGAATAAGGCCCATAAAACTGGAGGCAATGCCGCGATTACTCTGGCGAAAGGAGAATATCAGTTTAGAGACACACGGAATATCAGTGTTGACTCTATTTATATTCGATCAGAGACCGGTAACCCTTATGACGTAGTTATTCGGGGTGTTGGGATGCGAGCTAGTGGACGGGTTAAAAATATATTCAAAGTTACTGCAAGCGGGTTTACGTTAGATGGCGTCACACTTACCGATACAACGCATCATCTTATTCAAGTTGCAGGTGAGTTGAACAGCAGTAATGTAAGCATTACCAATACTATTTTTCAAAACTCATATGAGCAAATGTTAAAAGTATCCTATGACTTAAATAGCCGTCCGGGGAATCGGTCTAGGAACGGATTGGTTGAAAATTGCATATTCCAATACACTCAAGGAATAGCGCCTAATTACTATACTGGTGGCGTAGATGCCTTAGGTGCGGAAAGCTGGATTATTCGGGGCAATGTGTTCAGAGATATTGCGAGTCCTAAAAAGCATATTTCACAACACGCGGTACATTTTTGGGTAAACTCCAAAGATACCCAAGTTATTGACAATTTATTTATCGACAACGATAGATCGATTGGCTTTGGTATGCCTATATCTAGTCATTCAAGCACTGATTACTCTCACTTTGGTGGTATGATCGAAGGTAATGTAGTTTATCACAGTGCTAATGGTGACCCATTTGGTGATGTAGGAATTATTCTAGAGGCAAGCCCTGGTTCAGTGATTAAAGATAACGTAGTGTTTCATGAGCACGATTATCCAAATGGTATTGAGTATCGCTTCGAAGAGAGTGAGAACATTCTGATTTTAGGGAATCGAACTAATAAAGAGATACAGAGAAGAGACTCTGCATCAGCTAAGGTAGAGCAAAATCAATTTGACTTACAGAGTATTGAATTTATTGAGGAACTCAAAGAAGCCTTAGAGCGACTACATATAGTTAATCTGAACCATCCCATTGATGAGGTTTCAAATTAGTGAGTGCTTCTAATGCGGTGTTTTACACTCAACTTGCTACTTCCGATATCATTGCAATAAAGAGGGGAAGTTGATGCCGAGGTTCAAAAAAAGCTTGTGTCTAGTACTGTTTTGTTCAGGGCTCTTTTTACTTTGCGTCAATTTATACGGTTTAAATCAAGAACTGAGACCCAGTGGTTTAACGCCTGATACATTGCGTTTTGGCGAACTGGATGTAACTATTTCCCCTCTCGAGCTAGAGCAAAACATCGTAAAATTAGACGGTGAGTCATATATGGAGTTCGCTATCAGGCTTACTCATGTTATTGCTGGTGGTCTTGCTCACGTAGAATGGGAAGCTTATGACCCAGATCGATTTCACCAACGTGTTCCTGTGTGGGAAAACTTCATCCTGTATTTTATGGGGGTGATTACAACGATTCCAGAGTTTGAACGCTATCACTTTACTGATCCCTATAGAAGCCTCGAGCGCGGGATTGGCATTTGTGGTGATGCGTCTATGACTCTCTCTAGTTTACTTTTGGAAGAAGGGATAAAAAATCATATTGTTACCATTCCTGGGCACGTAGTGGTGCAGGCATACCTCGATGGTGACACCGTGATTCTAGATGCTGATTACGGAGTCGTTTTAGAGCGAAATTTAGACTTCTACAGAACTAACCCACGAGCATTAGAGCGTGAGTATCAAAGTCAGCTAGGTAGATATAATGACGGAGAGTTAATGATTGCTCGCGAGCTTGCCTCAAATGGTTACACATTGTGGAACGGTGCATCTCACTTTGTCACTAATAAATATTACTTCGAGCGTTTGTCTTATCTGTTGAAGTGGATTTTACCCTTGCTTATGGTATGCATCTCTTTTTATTGGTTTAAGCGTAATTAGAGGGAAGTTCACTAAAGCGGAGTGAATGGTTCGTTAGAGTCTAGTTAGCACGCACTTCGAGTGTAGTAGCATTAACGCACGTTGTGAGTTTAGTGATTGCTGGTAACTTTGCGGTTGTTCGTGCCTCCTGCCAGTGATAACCTCGATGAAAGCTTTTCTTCGACAAACGCAAAAAATGGAAAAACAAAAGAAACCAGATTTTATTGGTATCGGCGCGCAACGTTCAGGTACGAGTTGGCTTTACAATTGTCTCATAGAGCATCCTGATGTTTATATGCCAAGAAAGGAAGTGCATTTTTTTGATGATAAATATGACCGTGGTGTCGAATGGTACTTCAGTTTGTTTGGTGCTTGTACTGACGGTCAATTGTGTGGAGAAATTACTCCAGACTATATGTTTGACAAGGGCGCACTCGAAAAGCTCTCTGCAAGTTGTGGCACTAGCAAGCTTATTATCATTCTTCGAGAGCCATTAAGTCGAGCTTATTCGGCCTTTAGTCTTTTTCGATCTCACGGACAGTTTAATGATTGGAGTTTCCAAGAAGCTATCGATAAAGAGCCGTTTATTTTGAGCCAAAGCTTATATGCTGAACAATTGGAAACTGTTTACGCCCTATTTGATAAAAAGCAGGTATTCGTTGGCCTGTACGATGACATTAAGCATGCACCAAACGACTTTTATAGAGACGTTTGTCAGTTTTTAGAGATTGATACTGAATTCAGTCCAGTTTCGCTCAAGCAAATCAAAAATAGCTCGGCATTTTCTAGTAGTCAAACCTCTTTTAATTTACCTAAGATACAGCAAATAATTGAACGTTCTTTTTTTAGTGGATTGTTTAAGTGGCTAAAATCAACATCCTTGTTTGGGCACTTTAAATCGTGGTTGATCTCAATTGATACTAAGAAATCTGAGACTATTACGATTAGTGAAAATGTCTTAGAAAAGGTGCTAGAAGACATAGACAAACTAGAGTGTAAAATAAACAAAGACTTGGGTAGCTGGAAAAAGTCTATCAAGCAGAAGTACCAGTAATGAGTACTCGGGCTCGTTGTTTCGTGTCAATAGACCAAAAGTCCCGCGATTTAGGCTAGCAGTGTATTGATAAATCACTTAATGCAACCTAATGCTATTAGCTATTTCGTCTCAGTTTAGACACAACGATTTTATTCAAAAACCTTGTAGCTAGGCTAGACAAATAGCTGTAGGCGTACACCTTGTTACTGAAGCTGTAACAAACTCCCATAGTGATAGCTCCATACAAGACTGTGAATATAGCTATTTCACCTAAAAAGGCAAAGTTGCTAGTTATATTAAGCGTTATTGAACCCACCGTGAAAAAATGGATTATAAGAGTGATGAGCACGGGAGGAATGCTCACGTAAGTAATGAATATTAGGCTTTTTATCCCAAATAATTTGAATAATGTTGCGAAATAAAAGAGCACGACTAGTCCAAGGTCTAAGACGATTTTATAAGTAGCAAGTTGAAATATTGTCTTAAACTCGACGAAATAAAACATAGCGATATTGAGGAGCACGCTCCCCAGGGTAAACATGGTTAACAGTTTGGTTTTATCATTTAGCATCAATATATTTGCTATATAGTTGTATAAATTAACGATAAAAACCGTTCCAGAAAATATGGCGAAAAGTGGCGCATACTCAGACCATTTCTCTCCCAGTACGAGTGAAATAATATCGGTGGAATAAGTAATCATTAAAAATGCGAGTGGAACACATAATGCAACCTGGAACAGGTTGATTACTTGAAGTTTTTTTATGAAGTAGTCTTTGTTGTTTTTTATTTCTGATAATTGAGTTAACGCGGGTGCAGTTAGCGGAGCAATCAGCATGTTCGAAGGAATCATTGCATAGTAGCGCATTGAGTTGTACCCGCCCATCGTAGCCTTATCGAAGTGACTACTGACAAACATGGCATCGATTTGTGTCTTAAAGAAGTTAAGGAAAGACTGGGGTAATAGCCATTTACTAAATTCCCATTGTTGCTCAACGTTCGTAAATGAAAAGGACAGCTTTTTAGGCGCAACGTAATAGGATATAGATACTTGGAAGACCGCATTGAGCATTTGCCCAATAACTAGCGCCCAATAGGTTTGAAATATCATTGCGATAGCTATTGTGCAACCCGCCGTCACTACGCGTTGGGCAATATTAAACGCAGTGAGCTTACCTATTTCTTGACGCTTGTGCTTTTCTAGTACGCCAGGACTAACTAAAGCATTGATTGCCACCGTAAGTGAAAATGCCAGTAATATTGGAGTTAGTCGCCCATCATCATAGTATTGAGCGATAAAAGGGGCGCAGATAGCTAAAATGACTGCGGCTCCACCTTTTATGAGAAGATTCATTGTCCAATTGGTATAAATGATTTGATCATCTATCTTTTCTCGGCTGAATACATAGCTGTTACCACCGATTTCGGTAACGCTCTCCAAGAAGTTTAGGAAAATTAGCGCAATAGCAACCAAGCCAAAATCTTCTGGGCTGAGTACTCTTGCCAAAACAATAAGACTGACCAATCCAATCAATCTTCGACTTATAGAAGATAACAAGTGTATGAGGCTGGCGAGAAGGCCTTGGCGTACAGTTAACATTGATAATCGACCTCAGGGGATGTATCCATAGTTTGATGAACTCAGTCAAATTAGTGCGCTTAAAAGCTATTCTCTATCAACGATATCAATGAAATGAATTCCGAAGTTGATACAGTGCTCGCAAGGTTTTATAAGATAGTAAGCACCTAGCAAGTCTATATTTATCACTTGGTATGGTGTCGCGATAGTCTATTATCTGGCCTTTTTGGTGCGTAATCGTCGCAGATAAGTTATGTTCGCTGGCGATGGCAATGACCTTAAATGCAAGTAATTTTTTGTTAAAATTTTCAAATGTTTGAGAATTGTACCAACCACCTTCAAATAACCAATGATAAAGTTGTTCACTTCCTGTTTGATCGAAAATACAATTGAACGCTTTTCTAACGTCTGGTAAGTGAGAGTGGTTCTTCTCCCAGCCTTCGATACTCTCTAATGTTGCTTCGAGAAACGTGCTAATCGCACTATTGTTGAGAAAAAAAATAGGAGTGCAAACGAATTTTGAATATGTTTTACCGAATATTTTTTGTTCCTGCTCAAGATTGACCACGTTTCCAACAACTACAGAGTCTTGTGTAGGCGCTACAAAGTCAGACTTCATAAGAAATAACAAAAGGTCAGAGGTATATAATTTGAAGTGACTAAAAAGGGTATCGTTAAATAGTACAGCGCCTTTCAATGTGCTTGCTGCACTATGCTCTATGCCTTCCATCCAAGCGGAAAACTCTGCATGGTTGTTTGAACCTTTAATCACTGTGAGTTGTGAGTTCTTTGCGACCCAAGTATCTAAAAGGTGGCATGCTGATAAATTATTATTGACAATGAAAACTTTATAACCAAAAGCAACCAAAAGATTAAAAAATGCCAAAAACGAGCGCTCGTTTTTCTCGAGTCTATATGTTGAATAAGCACAAAGTACCGCTATTTTATCTTTCATTCGCTGTATGTTCCATATATTGCAACGCTTTCTTCCAATCCTACTCGTTTTTATTCGATTGAATTAGATGTAAAAAATAAGCTGTTAGAGAGAGTGAAACACTGATTCTAGTCGCTTTAGGTTTCGGCCTAAGTCTACCATCGGGTCTAACGAGTTTTCAGCTTTTCTGCCGAGCTCAGACAAGTCTTTATATTGAAAGACTTGCGATATTACCTCGTCGAAGTCCGAGTAATCAGGAGAATAAAGAAAGCCTGTCTCACCGTGAAATATATTCTCTTTTAGCCCTCCTACTTTCGTCGCAAGCGTTGGTTTTCTCCTGATAGCAGCCTCAAGCGGGATTAAGCCTAGGGGTTCATCAAAAGACGGCGTGACCGCAATGTCGATTGCAGCATAGTAGTCGTCTAAATCAGAAACAAAACCCAGCCACTCAACGTGATTTGTCAATGACTCTCGGTCAATAATATCCTCAAGTGCTTTGCGATAATTCTGCTCTTTTGTCGTATCAACGCCAGCGATAACAAGCTTCCAAGGTACTTCTGATTTCACTGAGGACAGTGCTAATATAAACTCTCGCAACCCTTTCTCGGGACGAAGCTGACCAATAAATCCAAAAACTAAACCGTGACTATTTTGGCAAGCTATAGTTTTTGGTTTTGCTATTGGGTCAATGAGTTTGAAGATCTTTCCGTTGTACTGGGGAAATTCCCCACGAAATTGGTGCTCAATATTGTTGCTGATACAAATGACTGCATCGGTTGAGTTACTGAACCACCATTGAGCCCCCTGTTCTATTGAGTCTCTGAGATGACATACTACTTTGATATTTAGCCACGTAACTACACTTGGAATAATTTTCAGAGTCCACAACTGATTACTGTGAATAACCGATATTTTATGCCTAAGAAGATAATATAAAATAGCCAGTTGCACGGCTCTCTGTTTTGCATAACCCAGCTTATTGACTAGCAACGGAAGAATGATAACGGGTATGTCATTCTTTTTTGCCCAATCTATCATAGGAGAACGAGGTGGAACGAAAAGGTAAGGTTTTATGCTCGTTTCCTCAATATTGGATAGTAAAAGTTGTAAGCATCGCTCAGCACCACTAATGAAGGGAGCTTGAGCAAAAAACGCGACATTCATAAAAAACCTAATAGTGTATGGTTAAATTTCGGTGGTCGCTCAGATATTCAAAAAAGCTAATCTAAGTCAAAGTTTTATGCAGCTCATGTTAGCGCGCGAATTATTGTTACCAATAACGTTTTCCAGTACTTAATTTTGTAAGGGTAGTATTTTATACCCTTCAACATAACTCTAATTGCGCCTTTTCTATTGTTTCTATTCAGCTCTAGGGAATAGCCTAACTTCCAAAAATAATCTTCTGATAAGCGTATGGATAACGCTCGATTCTCATCGTCCGATAATGCTACGTATCGGCTCGTTGCCTCGTAAGATGAGATGAGTCTGCAAATAGATTCGATGCGTCTGTCAATGTTTGTACTTTCTGGATTCGTATCTGACGTGTTATTTTCGTGAACGTAGTAGGTAACTTTTGGGTGGTCAAAAAAAGCTAGGGTAAAATTGGCTTTTAGTGCCATAAGAATAAACAGGCGGTCTTCACCAACCCTGAAATTTGGGATAGCAATGGTTTCAATGACTTTTCGTCTTAAGATTGAATTTTGAAACCCGCAATCGATACCATCTATAATCTGAGCACGGGCGCCTTTGATTGAATCAATTTGGTAAAGACCTTCCAGTCCGTCAATAGTAGAGGCGCATTCAAAAAGAGAATTTTTCTCTTCATTCGTATAAAAGGTTGACTTTTGGAGCAATGTTTTTGAAGACAAGTCAATACGTCTGCAACTGCGGTAAATCCAGTCAATATGAGCGTATCTATTTAAAATATCGATACCAGTTTCTAGGAAGTCATTGTCCCATTCATCATCACTGTCAAAGAATGCAATAAACTGTCCAGATGCCTTTTTAATACCCGTATTTCTCGCACCTGCGGGTCCCATGTTCTCTTGCTGTATGAATATCACTTGAAATGGAGCCTGAGAAGCTAATGAAGGTAAAAGCTGTTCGGTATGGTCAGTACTTCCATCATCGACCACTATCAGTTCAAACTCAGTAAACGTTTGCTGGGCAAGTGAAGCAAAAGCGTTTTCTAGAAAGTTGGCGCGATTATAAGTTGGCAATACAACTGAAATCACCGGCTTCATTGTTGGCGACTCAGGTTTGGAGAGGGCTTAGACTTCAATAATAGCTTTGTTAGTCGACGTCGCACTAAAAACCGTTTAACAAACGAGAGGTGACTAGTCAGTACCGAAAATTCCCTGTCTAACTCTTGATTTATAGAGACTAAATCAGATGGCCATTGCTCTACATTGATGGCGTCTAGTTTGATTTCTTGGAGTTTCCCTAATTCATATCGTGCAATTCGGTTTATATACAACTTCAAGTCACTGACTACGAAAGGTGAAATGCTATCGAAATAATATCCAACGTCACTAACATACGTCACTTTGTTTTTTCGATCTACTCCATCAAAGGTAAGTTCGGTATTCACCGCTTTTGTCAAAAATGAATCTATCCAATTGAGCCCTACGGGTAATCGGAAATGTTGAGTTCTGCATCTATCGATGAAGCTGTGCTTTAGTCCATAAAGATTACCAAAAAAACAAGAACGCTCCACCACCAATGAACGGTAATAGTCTATGTTTCTTCCTGACAAAGGCATGCCTGCAATAGCTTCTGTTTCAATTGTGCTCTCTGCTAACTTGCTATGAAGAATCTTGAAGCTATTACTTGAAAAGTTCACATCTGCGTCTACGAAAAAATGTGTATCTGCATATTCTGCTATACGTTGAATATATTCATTCCAAGCATTACATTTGTCTCCTAACGCAATTTCCGTTAGTTGTAATTTATCGAATTTAAGTGCGCTTTTTACTTTAGAAACAACCTCAACGGTATTATCCGTGCACCCATTCGCTATAATATGAAAAACGCCAAGCTCTTCATCAGTATTGTTGAAAACACTCGTTATAGAGTTTTCAATATTTCCTGCTTCGTTATATGCAAACATAACTACGTTGTATTTCGAGCTACTCAAAGACTTATCCATCCACACTTTTTTGAACTAGGAAATAGTTAGCCGATATTAGCACTAATATGAAGTAAAAGGGCTCAAATATAATTAGGTCTAAGAAAATAGCGCCTACGAAAAAGCCTATCAATGAACCTCCACATGCTCGATTAATGTAGCCAAATATTGAGTGAAACTCTACAACGCGTGCAACGTATTTGTACTGTTTAAACGAATAGTAAAATAGCAGTAAATACATTAGGCCTGTCAGCAGGCCTGTATTTGCTGAGAAGTTTAAAAAAGCATTGTGAGCCACATGGGCAATTTTGTCAGGGAAATAGACTCTAGTAGCATGCTGAAAGCGTTGGGGGCCAACACCAAACAGCGGGTGCATTTTTATTAGCTCTATACCCGTTTGCCAAGACGCTAGTCTGGGGTTGAGAGGTTCTTCTGAATTTTTTGCCGCCGCAGCGCTTACCGTGGATGTACTGCGTTGCATCATCGTACCTCCCTGCCAAGCCAAAACAGCAACAAAACCAACGGTTAGCAATATATTTAACGACTTTGACTTTACAATTAGTGCCACGAAACCGGTAATACATATTGCACTCAAAAATGCGCCACGAGATGCAAACAAAATAAGCGCGTGCCACAATAATGGAATAAGCAAAATCAACAACGCTTTTACCATTTTGTGTTTAAAAAATTGAATCCCAAACATTATGAATGGGAGACTAATTATTAGTACTATCGACAAGGTGTTTCCATCACCGTAAGGGCTGCGAGGGACGCCCTCTAATCTGCCTTGCCTAAACATGGACCAATTGCCAGAAAGGTAATGATCATTTGCCCAATAGGTATAATAAGCACCAATAAAGATCATAACGATTGCAAAATACTTGAGGGCAGCTTCATCATTGAGTAAGCCCAGTGTTATTGCGTACATTATCCAAATGGTGAACATTATACCGATGACAAGATCAGAACTTGTTTGAGATGAGTAATCTTTAAACGGTGTGAAAAAATCTGAAAGGTGCATCATTATCATAATGATTGTGACTGCGAAAAATTGCCCACTTTTATACACTTTCCAGTTCACTTTTCCTTGTGAGATCGAAATACACCATGCAATGATAGACAGTCCAGCAGTTATCTTGAATATTGGGAATCCTTCAAAAGCCCAAAACCAGATGTATTGCGGCTGCATCACCGATACCGTTGAGTAGCTTATCGCCGTTAACCATGGGCTACTGGCTAACTTGAAAAAAGTAAATACTAACGCGAGTATGGTTAATAGTTTTACCACGTGAGTTCACCGTAGAGTTCGCTGTACGCGTTCGACATTATCTTGTTCGAAAACTTGCTGTTAAATAGTTGACGAGCATTGCGCCTATATTCAGTAAGATCGCCTTGGTTTAATAGTGTCATGATCGATAAGCTAAAATCTATGATATCGTCATTTTTGGACACCAAACCGTTGATCCCGTTTTGAATAATTTCAGCGTTTCCTCCAGCATCAGTCACTACACAAGGGATTTCCAACGACATTGCTTCAAGCAGTGTCATTGATGTTCCCTCACTGAGAGACGACAACAAAAAAATATCCATCAATCCTAAGTAATCGGTTGGATTACTTTGATAACCAGTAAGTATGACGTTGTTTGCCAGTCCAAATTGTTCAATAGCAAGTTCTATATTTGCTCTCTCTTCTCCATCTCCGACCATTATTAACACAGTATTCGGATGTTTTGCGATGACCTTCGCCACCGCTTCAATCATCATTGTATGGTTCTTGATAGGGTCGAACCTTGCTATCGTTCCAAGCACTTTACTTGTGGGTGGAATACCTAGTTTTTTGCGTAATGAATCTACTCGTTGATGATCGATTTCCAGAGGCTTAATCCCATTGTATATAAGGCCTACTTTGTTTCTGGGTATAAACTCGTACTCTACTAAGGCATCTTTGGTAGCGTTTGAAATCGCTGTTATTTCTGAAGTCAGCGATACTAACAGAGGATTTACTAACTTGCGTTTCCATGTCGAGAAGTCTGGATAGAATCTTCCATGTTCTGTAAAAATCACTTTAGCTCTCGTTAGTATTGAGGCAAGTGTCCCGTAGACCCATGGCGTGTACTGATGACAGTGTACTATGTCTATGTTATTTTTTTTAACATGTGATCTAAGGTGCTTTACTAATTTAACATCAAACCCATTTTTCCGTTGAAATGTGGTTACCTGAATTCCGGCATCTAATAGCGCTGCTCCCCAAGGGCCGAGTGTTCCCTCAATGCAATATACGCTCATTTGGAATTCTTCATGATTGTTGCTCGCAATAATATTGCGAATAACCATTTCAGTTCCTCCTATGCGCATATCATACGTAACATGTAGGACTTTTTTCATATATGTGTTCCATCCTTAGCCAATCCGCTTGATATACCTCTGGGTCTTGAAAGTCTGAATAGTTGCCTTGCATTCATGAATGGAATTTCAATACAGCGGTAAAGTACTTCGGAAACGACAAACGTAAGTATGATTGCAACAATATAATACACGGGGAATGGCACATCGGTGGTAAGAAATCTTTTAGTTAGTGCTAAAGCATCCACGTGCAATAAATACATCGAATAAGACCGAGTAGAGATAAAGTAAATTATGGCGTGATACGTTGGTTTGATTCTCACTGATGTGGAATCAGCCCATACAATCCAGGTGCCAAACAAAATAGCCAAATGCAAAGTGTTAGGATCACTAAAACCAAACAAGGGATTGTATCTGTTGATGTAAAACAGAATATAAATTGTAAAAGATAGTGGAAAGAGCCACTTCATGTTACTACTAAGAGTGCACCAGATACCTGCGTAGTAATGTTTAATAAATGCCAGTGAAACTCCCATTGCACAGCAATCCAAGCGCACATGAGTTTCGTGGAGCGACTCGTATAAACCAAGCGATCTGAAAACTGAAGGAGATACTAACAAAACAAACAGAGCAATAGCCTGGAATGCTTTGTCTCGTTTAGTAATAAATACGACGAACGGTGCAATAAACAAATAGAATTGTTCTTCCACCGATAAAGACCAGCTCACAAAGAAAACTGCCGACTCACCAATGTAATTTTGCAAGAAAAATAGGTGGGCCCAAGGAAAATTAAACGCATCTTTAGTGATGTACAGCTGAGTAATTGTTAAGCCGAGTACTGCAAAATAGGCTGGCATTGTACGCATCCAACGTCGCAACCAAAATCGCACTACTTCGATATTGCTGAAGCGATCTCTTTCACTAAAAAGCTGATTTCCAATTAGCCAACCAGAAAGAACAAAAAATAGATCAACGCCAGTGCCGCCAAATTGCAAGGGGGCAAGCCAACTGGGTGAGCCATAGCTGTTGACACAATGCCCCAAGAAAACAAGCATTATGGCAAGTGCCCTAAGGGCATCTAAAATCTGATTTCGATGGCCACTCATGCTTAACCTAAAGGCTTATATATGGTCGCAAACGCGATCCAATTGCTATCGATACACTAACAGGCAACTTTCGCCATAAGCCTTCAAGAGCTGTTCTTAATGCTGAATGAGGATTACTACTATCTACTACAAACTCTTGTTCACCTGAAAGATAAAGTTTTTTCCACTCCAGTAATTCAGGTTGTGCACCCCATTGTTTTTTGAATTTATAGGTTCCTTCCTCATAAGTCGAGCGCCCAAAATCAAAACTGCGTATACCGTTGTCGGCACAATGTCCGAGGAGCGACCAATAAAGCAGCATGTTTGGGGCAAGGCGGTTGTAGTCTCTAACTGTTGAAGCCCATGGTATACAAGCTTTATCTGATACTCTCAGCACAAGGCCTGCTCCGATGGGGATGTCATCTTTGTAAACAACACTGAGTATATGATGTTCACCGTATGCCTCAGAGATACTCTGAAACCACTTTTTACTATGTGCAGGTGAGCCGAGATCGCGCATATTCCTTGCGTACACGCGATAAAAATCCTCAAGTAGTTTTGTATCTCTCCCTACGGTATAGGCTAGGCCGTTTTTCTCAGCTTTCTTGATTTGGCTTCGTAACTTTGATTTGAATGACGCCAGCAACTCCTCACTCGAAGATGGCAGGTCCAACAACATTCTGACTTTCTTCTTGTCGAAATCGACAGGAACGTCATTGTTAACTCTGTTCGTTCTAATGTCGATGAAGCTTTTACTACTTTTGAGAAAGCGTGACCTAATTGCTTTTTCCAATTGCTGCTCTATTTGTGTATCGTCGGTCAACGGACCACCCAAATCACAATAGGGTAGTGCGCACAAAGTATCTTTGATAAACGGATTTACCATTAATATGGCAGGGTACACGCCCACGACTTCGTTATTGGTATTGAACGCAATGAGGCTGGCATTTTTGTGAGGATATGCGTCACAGACTGCCTCGAGCCAAGCATACTTTTGATAGGGTGTCGCTTGTGGATGGTTGCCGACGTAGTTATCCCAGCGTTGTCGATCTTCTGCGACAGCCGAACGAATGGATATTTCCATAGTTATATGTGGTGCGGCGTCTATCACAATAAAACCTCAGTCGAACAATCATACACATGCGAGTGAGACACGTTTTTCAGTGCTATCGCGGCCTCTGAGATAGTACAAAACTTAATAATACGCTGTTTTCCCAGGTGTTTGACAACCGCAGCAATTCTACTCTTGATTCTTTCACATGCTTTGTCCACATCTAACAACCCAGTAGCACCATCAATAAGGCTCGAACTATGCAAATACATATGAATTACCTGATGATTGTTTTTCAAACAAGTGTCTACAAGGCTATTCATGTTGGCGCTATTGGTGAGTTCCGGGCTGAGGTAGATTTTGCGTAGTAATTTTGTATGCCATAGTGCGCCTACCAACTTGAACCAGCTAAAGGGCGGCTTTGAGAGTACCCCGTGGATCTTTTCAGCAGTATTGAAACGAGAAACGCTAAAACCCGCAGTAATCGGTATTTCTGCTATTGCGCGTTGATTTCCGCGGGTTAATGCGTCGTTAAAACTTGGCCAATAGGGTATCGTTGGTGCACCTAAACAACTGAAAAAGTCGTTTTGATAAAAGGGGTAAACACTCGAGTCAACCGAGTAACCCCGT
>Ga0256829_1001296_pt1 | contig 20936 bp, 19 predicted proteins | sample 131447metaG_FD_185979 | JGI IMG/M metagenome (GOLD analysis project Ga0256829, IMG submission 185979) | Hydrothermal vent microbial communities from Lau Basin, Pacific Ocean - 131-447 | ecosystem: Environmental > Aquatic > Marine > Hydrothermal vents | place: Pacific Ocean: Lau Basin | collected...
GGATGACGCCATGATGGCTATCCGGCTTGACCCGCGATCAACCAGAATGCTGACATAAAGCTCATTGGCAATATCACAGCCATCCTCGATATAAACCCGCTTGACTTCCTTGCCTTCGGGGCCGGTCTGATGGGTGACCAGCGTCATGCCGATCATTTCCCCGGCAATCTTTTTGACGTCGGCGATGGATTTAACCACCTTGACGCCGCCGCCCTTGCCGCGTCCCCCGGCGTGAATCTGTGCCTTGACCACCCAGACAGGGCCGCCAATTTCCTTGGCAATCTGTTCCGCTTCCTGGGCAGTATAGGCCACCCCTCCCCGGGATACCGGGGCGCCGAATTCCTTTAACAGGCTTTTTGCCTGATATTCATGGATATTCATATGTTTCTATCCTTTGTCATAAAATGTCAAAAATTCAAGCCAAAATCATACCAGCGACGGATCAATTGCTCTGACCGCCTCAATCAATCCCCGAACCGCAGCAACCGATTTGTCAAAACCGGCCTTTTCATCATCATTGAGGCTGATCTCAACGATTTTCTCAACCCCGTTTTCGCCAATCAGCACCGGCACACCAACATAAATACCGTCAACCCCATACTCGCCGTCAAGATGTACCGCGCAGGGCATCAGACGGCGTTTGTCTTTCAGGTAGGATTCCGCCATGGCAATGGCCGCCGTCGCCGGGGCGTAATAGGCCGACCCGGTTTTCAGCAGGCCAACGATTTCCGCCCCGCCGTCCCGGGTGCGCTGAATAATCTGTTCGAGCTTTTCCTGGGTGATCCAGCCCATTTCCACCAGATCGGGAACCGGAATTCCGGCAACCGTTGAATAGCGCGCCAGCGGCACCATCGTGTCGCCATGACCGCCAAGGACAAAGGCATTGACATCATCAACCGATACATTCATCTCTTCGGCCAGAAACAGCTTGAAACGGGCGGAATCGAGAACCCCGGCCATGCCGACAATCTTTCTTTCCGGCAGCCCGGAAAATTTCTGCAGCGCCCATACCATCACATCCAGCGGATTGGTGATACAAATAACAAAGGCATCCGGTGCGTTGTCGCGGATGCCTTCACCAACTGATTTCATGACCTTGAGGTTGATCCCCAGAAGATCATCCCGGCTCATGCCCGGTTTGCGCGGTACGCCCGCTGTAACAATGACAACGTCAGCCCCCTTGATCGCGGTATAATCATTGGCGCCGGATATGTCGGCGTCATAACCTTCGACGGTTGAGGACTGGGACAGGTCAAGGGCCTTGCCCTGGGGCAGGCCTTCGGCGATGTCAAAGATCACCACATCTCCCAGCTCTTTCAGTCCCGCAAGATGGGCCAGTGTGCCGCCGATCTGGCCGCCGCCGATCAATGCAATTTTTTTACGTGCCATGATGAATTAACTCCTGAATTGGTTATGAAAACCGGCTTTCTGTTTCCGTCCTGGCCGGCGGGTATATGTTCCCATGTGATGTAGCGCGATTTGGCTGGAGGTGCAACAATTTCTATTATTTTTTGCCCAACAAATCGCAATATCAAACCGCGTGACCTTTGGCGAGATAGGCCTGACTTTGCATTTCAATCAGGCGCGAAACGGTGCGCTGGAATTCAAATTCCCCCGGCCCCTCCGGATAAAGCGCCTCCGGCGCCACCTCGGCACAGCAGAGAAATTTGACGTTATTCTCGTATAGCACATCAATCAGGGTGGCAAAACGTTTGGCTTCATTCCTCATTTCCGGCCCGAGACGGGGAATCCCGACCAGAATCACCGTATGATAATGCCAGGCAATTTCCAGATAATCCGCCGCCCCCAGAGCCGCTGCACATAGTTTTTTGAAAGAAAATACCGCAACGCCCCGGTCGGCGATCGGCACATGGATTGTCCGGCCCTGTACCGGCAACTCCTCCGGCCCGACCTGCGAACGGTCCGCGACCTCATGGTCAGTCAGCCGCCAGAAGGCTTTGGACAGCGCTTCTGTCGCCACCTCCCCGAGCGGATGATAATAAACCCTGATCCCCTGCATCCGTTCCATCCGGTAATCAACCGGCCCGTTCAGGCTCAGAATCTCAAGCTTTTCCTTGATCATATCGATTGACGGCAGGAACAAATCCCGGTTCAGGCCGTCGAGATACAGATCATCCGGTGGCCGGTTTGATGTCAGCACCATCACCACCCCGCAGTCAATCAGATTTTGAAACAGGCGGCCAAGAATCATGGCATCGGTCACATCACTGATATGAAACTCATCAAAACACAGAAGCAGACTGTCGGCGGCGATCCTTGCGGCGAGCGGTGGAATTGGATCATCAATATCCGAGCCGTATAATCTGACCCGTTCAGCATTACCCATATAGCGCCAGTCATGCATCGCCCGGTGAATTTCCAGCATGAAAGCATGGAAATGCACCCGGCGTTTTCTCTTTATCGGGGCGGACTCGAAAAACATATCCATCACCATCGACTTGCCACGCCCGACATCACCGTGGATATAAAGGCCTTTGGGGAAATCCGGCCTGCGGCGGCCACTGAACAGACGGCTGAGGAAACTGTCTTTTACCACCATCCTGTCTTCATAACCGATCAGAATATCCTGAAGTCGATGCAGGTTTTCCAGAATCCGCTTCTGCCCTGCATCCGGCTTCAACTCCCCCGCCGCCAGCATCCGGTCATATCGCTTCAAAAGATCCGACAAAATATTTTGTTACCCGCAAATCATAAAAATATAGACATAGGCAAAATTTATCATGCCGTAAATGTCTATTTAAAATTTTCCCCGCCAAAACAGGCCTTTTACACTCAATTTATCCAAAGAGTCGGAATATTTTACAGTTTTTTTATGACATAATAATATGTTAACTAATTATAATATAAGAATTTTTTAATATTTATGGCCTGTTGCCTCTTATATTGGCGTAAAAAACTGTCAGGATTCTTTACAGTTGCGGTGCCGGAGTGCCGCATAAAGGTATATTTATCCTCATTTCGCCCCGATATTGGCAAGTTACAATTTATAACCATTTGGGACTTATGCCTTTTACTCCTTTTGGCATAGTTGTTGCTTGTTAACAATGCGAATATTGTAGTTTTGAGTAGTTTCTCCACAGGACCGGAATACGGTCATAAATAAAATATAATGAGGACAAGTTATGAAAACTTTATATACATTAAAATCAACGACGGCGAGTTTACTGGTGATCTCGGCCATGGCGCTCGGGGCGAATACGGCTCAGGCCAGTCTGGTTCTACTCGACTCCTTCAACGGCAATGTGGGTGTTTCCAGTGATGGCTTTGGCAGCAAAACCACGGACCCTGGCATAATCTCTGCCAGTGTTCCCGTTGGATCGATCGTTGAAAAGGCCTATTTATACACCTCGGGCAACAGCAACACAATCGGTGGCGTGACCTTTAACGGCAGCGCAATTACCTTTGGCCCTGCGGTTCCAAATACATCAACCTGTTGTGGCCTGACATCAGCCCGCGCCGATGTAACGAGCCTGATAAAATCAACCATTGATGCCGGTCCCGGGGGGGTTTATGACTTCGGCATTTCTGAATCCAGCACGAATTCCGGACAGGATGGTGAGGCACTGGTTGTGGTCTACAGCAACCCGACCCTGCCGACGGCCACGGTCGGGGTTCTTGATGGTTTTTCCGATGCAGGCGGAGATAGTTTTGCCATTAACTTTGCCGACCCCCTTGATCCGACAGATCCGGGATTTTTCGCTGAAATGGCTCTGGGTATCGGATTCAGCTGTAATAATCAAAGCTCAACTGTAAGTGTAAACGGGACGACCATAACCAATAATGCCGGTAATTTTGACGATGGTCAGTCCGGCTCATGCCGTAACGGTAATCTTATTACGGTCGGGGGATTCAACGATCCGCTGTCTGCTTTATTGCCAAGCTATGCCAATGATCATGAGCGTTATAATCTTAAACCATATGTCTCTGCCGGCGACACGACAATTAATGTCCGGACCAACAATCCAACCAATGACGATAATATTTTCCTGGCAACATTTTATGTCTCCGGTAATGCGGGGATAAACCAGCCGCCGCCTCCTCCGCCTCCACCACCTACAGGGGTTCCGGAACCTGGAACACTTGCCCTGCTTGGTCTTGGCCTTGCCGGTATCGGCTTCAGCAGACGTCGCCGGACAAAAAAATAAGTCGAAGAAAAGACCCAAAAAAAAGAGCGGCTCCAGCGGGCCGCTCTTTTCATGTGTTTGATTGTTATTTTTACCCCTGACGCTCCATCATCATCTTTTTAATCTCGGCGATGGCTTTGGCCGGGTTCAGGCCCTTGGGGCAGGTGTTGGTGCAGTTCATGATCGTGTGGCAGCGATAGAGTCGGAACGGGTCCTCAAGGTCATCAAGCCGCTCCCCGGTATGTTCGTCGCGGCTGTCAATCAGCCAGCGATAGGCCTGAAGCAGCACGGCAGGTCCAAGATATTTATCGCTGTTCCACCAATAGCTCGGGCAGCTGGTTGAGCAGCTCGCACACATCACACATTCATATAATCCGTCGAGCTTGGCCCGGTCTTCTTCGCTTTGCAGCCGTTCCTTGCCATTCGGTGTGACACTTTCGGTCTGTAGCCATGGTTTGATCGAGGTATATTGCGCGTAAAAATTAGTGAGATCCGGCACAAGGTCCTTGACCACTGGCAAGTGGGGCAGCGGATAGATATTAATATCGCCCTTGATTTCGTCCATGCCCTTGGTACAGGCCAGGGTATTGGTGCCGTCAATATTCATCGCACAGGAGCCACAGACCCCCTCGCGGCATGAGCGGCGGAAGGTCAGGGTCGGGTCAATCTCGTCCTTGATCTTGATCAGCGCATGCAGCACCATCGGGCCGCAATTATCCATATCAATCTCGAAGGTATCAAGACGCGGGTTTTCCCCGTCATCTTCATTCCAGCGATAGATATTATATTTACGGATATTGGTCGCGCCGTCGGCCTTGAAATATTTTCCCTTTTTTACCGTGGAATTTGCCGGAAGTCTGAATTCAGCCATCTCTTGGTCCTTATCCCTTAATATACGCGTTTTTTTGGTTCAATATAGTCGATGTCATCGGTCAGGGTATAGCTGTGGACCGGTCGATAATCGAGGGTGACTTTCCCCTTGTCATCAACGGTGGCAAGGGTGTGTTTCATCCATTCCTTGTCATGGCGGTCCGGATAATCCTCCCGCGCATGCGCCCCACGGCTTTCCAGCCGTTGCAGAGCGCCTTCCATGGTGACCAGCGACTGCCGCATCAGATTGTCAAGCTCCAGCGTCTCGACAAGGTCACTGTTCCAGACCAGCGAATGATCAGATACATGAAGGTCATCCATCTTCTGCCAATGTTCAGCCAGCTCGTCATGGCCTTCCTGAAGCCCTTCACCGGTGCGGAAGACCGGGGCCTTGCTCTGCATGCTATGCTGCATTTCAAGGCGCAGCGAGGCGGTCGTCGTCCCGCCGCTGGCATTGCGATATTTATCAAGCCGTGCGAGGGACTCTTCCCCGGCATCCTTGGGCAGTGCCTTCAATTCCTGACCCCCGGCCAGAAGTTCCGCCGCCGTTTCCGCTGCGGAACGGCCAAAGACCACAATATCGAGCAATGAGTTACAACCCAGCCGGTTGGCCCCGTGGACCGAAACGCTCGCCGCCTCGCCCGCCGCCATCAGGCCCGGCACCACCGCATCCGGATTGCCGTCTTTTGGACAGAGAACCTCGCCACGGTAATTGGTCGGAATGCCGCCCATGCAATAATGAGCGGTCGGCAATACGGGAATCGGTTCCTTCGTCACATCAACCCCGGCAAAGATACGTGAGGATTCGGAAATCCCCGGCAGCCGTTCGGCCAGCATTTCCGCCGGCAGGTGATTGAGATGGAGGAAGATATGATCCTTGCGCGGGCCGACACCACGGCCCTCGCGGATTTCAACCGTCATGGCGCGGCTTACCACATCGCGGGAGGCGAGGTCCTTGGCCGACGGCGCGTAACGTTCCATAAAGCGTTCGCCCTCGGAATTGACCAGATAGCCGCCCTCACCGCGCGCCCCTTCGGTAATCAGCATCCCGGCACCATAAATGCCGGTCGGGTGGAACTGGACAAATTCCATATCCTGCAAGGGCAGACCAGCCCGCAAAATCATCCCGCCACCGTCACCGGTACAGGTATGGGCCGAGGTGCAGGAGAAATAAATCCGTCCGTAACCGCCGGTCGCCAGTACGGTAATATTGGCGTGAAAACGGTGCAGCGTCCCGTCATTCATGTTAAGCGCCATCACCCCGCAACATTCGCCGTCAACCATAATCAGGTCAAGGACGAAATATTCGACAAAAAAGCTCGTATCATGTTTGAGCGACTGCTGGTACAGGGTATGGAGCATTGCATGACCGGTCCGGTCCGCCGCCGCACAGGCCCGTGGCACCGGCGTCTTGCCAAAATCGCTCATATGGCCGCCGAAAGGCCGCTGATAAATCTCGCCCTTTTCCGTACGCGAAAATGGCAGGCCGAAATGTTCCAGCTCATAGACCGCCTCGGGCGCGCGCCGCACCATAAATTCAATCGCATCCTGATCACCGAGCCAGTCGGACCCCTTGACCGTGTCATACATATGCCATTGCCAGCTGTCCTTGCCCAGATTGCCGAGGCTCGCGGCAATACCACCCTGGGCCGCCACTGTATGTGATCTTGTCGGGAATACCTTGGAAATACAGGCGGTTTTCAGGCCCTTTTCCGCCATGCCGAACGCGGCCCGCAAACCGGCACCCCCGGCACCAACAACGATGGCATCGAATTTGTGATCTGTTATTTCATATATTTTGCTCATGTTATCCAGACCTTACAATGCAATTTTTAAAATTGAAAAAATGGCCGCAACCGTAATGATGATGCAACCGTATAATATCAGAAGCTCAAGGGCGACCTTCATCCCCCGGGTGTGGATATAATCCTCGACAATCACCTGCAACCCAAGCCGCAAATGATATAATCCGGCGACGATAAACAGAATCATCAGGATCGCCGACACCGGCGAGGCGAGCCAGGCCCGGACGGTAAAATAATCCGCCGTGGTCATCTGGACGACCGAGGCGACAAACCAGATCACCAGCGGCACCAGCGCCACCGCCGTTACCCGTTGCATCCAGACATGTCCCGTGCCGCTTTTGGCAGAGCCAAGACCGCGAACCTTGCTAATTGGTGTTCTCATATCCATCGTCACACTCCCTGTACCAGACCGTAGCCGATGGCCCAGGAAAGAAGGGTCAGGATAATCATTCCCAGAAATACCAGAATATTGGTCCGTTGCGTTGTTTCAACATCCAGCCCCAGCCCCTTGTCCCAGAACAGATGGCGGATACCGTTGCACAAATGAAGCATCAGGGCAGCGGTAAAGCCCAACAGGACAATCTTGCCGACAATGCTGCGCATATAGGTCTGAAACAGGGCATAATCATCCGGGCCGGTCGCCAGCGCCACCAGCCACCAGACCAGAAGCAATGTCCCGGCCCCGAGCGCCACACCCGTTGCCCGGTGCAATATGGACAGAAGCATATGTCCGCCCCATTTATATATCTGGAGATGCGGCGATGTTGGCCGCTTTGTGATTGCCATCTGCTACTCCCTCTCGTAAAAATTATGCGCTGTAAAAATACCGACTGAATCTTTTCTTAAAACGATTGCCTGCCGAGCGCAAGGATTTTCATATGGATATACGCCATATCCTGCTACGCGTCCCTTTTCGGAAGGAGCAACCAGACATCCATATCCAGAAGAACTGCCGGGTCATATTTACCGTCATCTATTCTGGCGGTAAAATCATCCGCTGTCTTGTCTTTCAGCGCCACCAACCGGCATCTGAGTGCCGCAAGGTCGCTCTTCCCCGGGATTTCCGCCTTGTCGAGAATCTCTGACCATGCGGTAATGGTATCCCCGGCAATCGCCGGATTGACATGACGACCTGAATTGATCGCCAGAATATTCTGGGCATTGGCCAGACCGTTAAAGCTTAACGCCCGGGCCAGTGAAATAATATGGCCGCCATAAACAATCCGCTCACCCAGCCTGCCGTCCTTCATCGCATGGAGATTGAAATGAACCCTGGCGGTATTCTGATATAACCGGGTCGCCAGCATATGGTCAGCGGCCTCGATGGTCATGCCGTCAACATGATTGATTCTTTCGCCGATGCTGTAATCCTCCCAGAAATACCCCGACCCGGCAAGGCTGCTGTCATAATCGCGGTAATGGAGGTTTTCCGGCACCACAAGATTCTCCGGCGCGACCACCGGGGCAAGGTCCGGAATGACCGTTTCCACCGCCGGGCTGTTGACATCACGCTTGTTAACCATCACCCAGCGCACATAGTCCAGAACCACCTCGCCCCGCTGGTTCAGGCCGGATGTACGCACATAAACATTGCCGGTGCGCCCGTTCGAATTTTGCTTCAGGCCGATGACCCGGCTCGTGGCGGACAGGGTATCCCCGGCATAGACCGGCGTGAGGAACCGGCATTCGGCATAGCCCAGATTGGCCACCGCGTTGATCGAAATATCCGGCACCGTTTTGCCAAAGATGATATGAAACACCAGCAGATCATCGACCGGTGAGCGCTCAAGACCGCAATTTCCGGCAAAGACATCCGAAGACTGCAAGGCAAAACGCATGCCGTAAAGCGCCGAATAGAGGCTGACATCGCCGGTCGTGACGGTGCGCGGGGTCGCATGATTAATGACCTGCCCGAGGGAGAAATCCTCGAAAAAATTACCTTTGAAACTCTTGCTCATTTATGCCTCCATCGCCTTGATAGCCTCAGATAATGCCACCAGTCGGCGGGCATTATCCACATGCAGATTTTCGATCAGCTTGCCATCGACCAGCACCACGCCCTGTCCCCCGGCCCGGGCCTCGGCAAAGGCGGCAATAATGCGCCCGGCAAATTCCAGATCGGACGGCGAAGGGGCAAAAACCTCATTGGCCCCGTCAAGCTGTTTCGGGTGAATCAGGGTCTTGCCGTCAAAACCGAATTCCAGCCCCTGACGGCAGCTGGCCCGGAAACCGTCATCGTCATTCAGATCAAGATAGACTCCGTCGAGAATATCAATATTTTCCGCCCGGGCCGCCAGCAGGCACAGGCCAAGGCTGGTTACCACCGGCAGGCGCATCTCGGTATGATGGGCGTGCAAATCCTTGACCAGATCGCTGGTGCCCATGACAAAACAGGCGAGTCGATCCGAGCTTGCGGCAATCTCCGCCGCCGTCAACATCGCGCGCGGTGTTTCCATCATGCACCAGATTCTGGTCTTGTCCGGCGCGCCATACTCTTTCATCAGCCGCGCCACGTCCTGAACCATGGCCGCACTCTCGACCTTGGGCAGCAGAATGGCATCCGGGGCAGCGTCACAGGCGGCTTTCAGATCATCCCGCCCCCACGGGCTGTCCAGACTGTTAATGCGGATAATCACTTCCCGCGCCCCGTAGCCGCCATCCTTCACCGCATCACAGACAAGGGCGCGGGCGTCCGGCTTGGCCGCAACCGCCACCGCATCCTCAAGGTCAAGAATAAGGCCGTCCGCCGCAAGGGTTTTTGCTTTTTCCAGGGCGCGCGGATTGGAACCGGGCATATATAAAACACTGCGGCGGGGGCGGGTTTCGGCTATCATTCGGCGGTTTCCTCACTGTTTCTGATACATTATTTCCAAATACAGGTCATTTTTGTAACATGTTTATATATTTTATTGCGGCGCATGGCAAGATGCTGCGTTGCAATATTTTTGGGTAATATTCCTTTAGATGTAAAATCATATTGCTTTCCGCCCGCCGCTGGATAAAACTACAGCATAATTTTATACTATGGGATAATATTTATGACTTACCTGAAAACGGCCTTATATCAATTCTTGATCCTGATATTCAGTGCAGCCGGGCCGGTTGCCGCCGCCTCTCTTTCTGATCAGGATATGCAACAGATCAAGAAGCTTGAACAGACCGCGCTCACCTCAAACCTTGCCTTTGAGATTGATGAATCCCTCAGCACCGAGGTCGGCGCGCGCAGAGTCGGCACCGAGGGCAACCGGCGCAGCATCCCCTGGGCAGTAGCCAAAATGAAGCAGCTTGGCTTCGACAAGGTCTGGACCGAGAAGGTCACTCATACCTCATGGACACGGGGGACGGCAGAAGCCCGGGTTGTCGCACCATATCCGCAGAAGATGGTGGCGATTGCCCTTGGCGGCAGTGTCGGCACCCCGAAGGACGGTATCAGGGCCGAGGTGGTGGAATTCAAGGATTTTGCCGCGCTCAAGGCCGCCGCCCCCGGCAGTCTGAAAGGCAAGATCGCCTTTGTCTCTTTCCATATGCAGCGCAAAATTGACGGGTCGGGATATGGCCCGGCAGTCATGAGCCGGGTCGCGGGGCCGAGTGTCGCGGCGAAAAAGGGGGCGCTGGCGCTGATTATCCGCTCTGTCGGCACCGATCATAACCGACTCGGTCATACCGGAATGCTGGATTATCAGGAGGGGATTGCGCGGATTCCTGCTGCCGCCCTGTCACCCCCGGACGCCGATATGCTCTCACGCCAGATCGGGCGCAGTAAACCGGTGGAGATTTTCCTCAAACTCACCACAAAACGCCGTGACGACGTCCCGGTCATAACTGCCAATGTTATCGGCGAAGTCACTGGCCGCAGCCATCCTGACCAATATGTGGTTCTTGGTGCCCATCTCGACAGCTGGGACGTCGGTACCGGGGCGGTGGATGATGGCATCGGGGTGTCGGTGACCCTTGCCGCCGCCCATTATATCGCCGCGCTGCCGGAACGGCCCAAACGCACCATCCGGGTGATTCTGTTCGGGGCCGAGGAAGAAGGCCTGATTGGCGTCACCCAATATGTCAAAACCCACAAGGATGAAATGAAAAACCACATGATCGGTGCCGAATGGGATTTTGGCACCGGGCGGATTTACCGGATGATTCCGGGGGTCGGCCCGTCGGCCCTGAATAATATCCGCGAGCTTGCAGACCTGCTCGCCCCGCTCGGCGTGGCCCTCAGCCCGAAAAATGATGCCAAAGGGCAATCGGACATGAGCGCCCTCGGCAAGGCCGGGATGCCGGCGGTTAATTTCAGCCCGGACGGCATGGCCTATTTCGACTGGCACCATACGGAAAATGACACGCTGGACAAAGTGGACCCGGACGCCCTGAAACAAAACACCGCCGTCTTCACCATCTTCAGCTATTTCGCCGCAGAATCCGATGTCGATTTCAGAAAGTGATGATAAATAATCACATGTCACCCCGGCCTGCGCGCCGGGGTCCCTTTCCCCGCTTGCCATGACCTGCCCCGAACATGGATCCCCGGGTCAAGCCCGAGGATGACAGGTGTGGGCCACGAGGATGACAGGCGTGGGCCAGGCTTCCCTTACCAGCCGCACTGGCGGTCTTTATTCTGCTCGTCGAGCCATTTTTTCAGCGGGGCGAAATATTCGAGCACCGCACTGCCGTCCATTTTGCGCACCCCGGTAAAGGCCTCAAGCGCGTCGGGCCACGGCTTGCTTGCACCCATTTCCAGCATCGCCTTGAATTTTTTACCGACTTCCTTGTTGTTATAAATAGTACAGCGATGCAGCGGTCCCTGATATCCGGCCATCTCGCAGGCGGCTTTCTGGAACTGGAACTGCAGGATATGGGCGATAAAATAGCGCGTGTAGGACACATTATAGGGGATGTGGAATTTGGCCCCCGGATCAAAGGCATCGGCGGGACGGGCAACCGGGGCGCGCACGCCCTGATATTTCTCCCGGAGTTTCCACCAGCCTTCATTATAGGTTGCAGGCGTCAGCTCCCCGTCAAATACCTGCCAGCGCCACTGGTCCATCATCAGGCCAAATGGCAGGAAGGCAACCTTTTCCAGCGCCTTCTCCATCAACAGACCAAGATCACCGTCGGCGCTTGGCACCTTGTCGAGCAGACCGATCTGTTTAAGATAATCCGGGGTGATGCTGAGTGCGATGGTATCGCCGATCGCCTCGTGAAAGCCGCCATTGGCCCCGTTCTCAAACAGGAAATCCTGATCCTTGTAGGCGCGCTGGTAAAAATTATGGCCAAGCTCGTGATGAATGGTCCGGAAATCCTCGGCGGTGATGGTGGTGCACATCTTGATGCGGATATCATCCTTGTTGTCAATATCCCAGGCGCTGGCATGGCAGACCACCTCGCGGTCCCGGGGCTTGGTGATCAGCGAACGCTGCCAGAAGCTTTCCGGCAGTGGTGCAAAGCCGAGCGAGGTAAAGAAATTCTCGCCTGATTTGACCATTTTCTTCTCATCATACCCCGCCTTGACCAGAAGATCGGTCAGGTCATAGCCGATATTGCTGTTCGCGGGGGCGACCAGGTCATAGATATTCTCCCATGACTGCGCCCACATATTGCCAAGCAGGTCCGCCGGGATTGGCTTGTCGAGCGGCACAATTTTATCACCGTATTTCTCGTTGAGCTTCGCCCGGACATGACATTGCAGTGCGACATAAAGCGGCTTTACCTGCTGCCACAACCGGTCGGCCTCGGCCCGAAAATCATCGGCGGGCATATCATAGTTCGAGCGCCACATATAGCCGACATCGGGATAGCCCAGTTCTTTGGCCCCCTTGTTGGCGATCTCGACCATGCGGGCATATTTGTCCCGCATCACCGGTGATATGGTGCGCCAGCCGGTCCATGCCGCACGCAATTCTTTCGGGTCGCGCGATGTCGCCATAATCTTTGTCAGTTGCCCGAGCGTCCGGCCCTTCGGGTCGCGTCCGGTTGAATAGAGGCTGCCGAGGCTGGCATTTATTTTTGCCAGTTCCTCATTATCTTTTTTATTGTTGGGGGACGGCAGATTGACCCCGAGCTTGATCATGTCAAGCTTGCGCCGCAGGTCCGGGGCAAGTTTCAGGTCATTGAATTTTCTCGCCTCATCGGCATATTTCACCTGTAACGCCGTCATGTCCGCACTGACCTTGGCGGCCATGGCATCGGTGTCTTCGGTGATAAAATTGGCGTTGACCCATTCGGTACGGGCGGCAAAAACGCTCTTTTTCGCCAGATCCTTTTCCACTGCCGCGACAAAGGTTCTGGCTTCCGCTGCTGTCGGGGCCTTGTCGGTGGTTATATCCACATCCGCCTTGCAACCCGCAACTGTCAGTGCCAGCACCAGTAAACCCGTTTTTCCGATCATGATATTTTCCCTATATCCCTGTGATGTTTTTGATAAATGCAAAAAAAGGATACTAACCCTGCGATCGCGGAAAAATAAAGTCTTTTAGTAAAAAAAACCGCCCGCTTTCACACATCCCGCGCCTGATGAAATTATATTCTGATTATCTGTCGCTTTGCCAAATATTCAATAGCCTCAGAATCCGTCACAGCAAAAATCAACCAGCCGGTCACGGGTTTGGGCCGCTGTTTCCGATTTGCAGGATTTGTGGGACAACAGACTGATCCGGTGCAGATGATTGATGGTATGATGCATGACCCCCATCATGAAATGAATGCGCCAGTAGATATCCTTCTCACTGAGGCCGGGTTTTATTTTCCGGAAATAGGGCAGGAATTTGTCGAAAACATCGACTTCCTGACGCAGGACATGATCCATATCGCTGGCTTCCTCAAGATAGGCCCGGGCGAGAAAACGGATATAGAGCGAAAAACCGGGTTTTTCTTCACAGAGCCAGAAAATCGGTGGCGTCAGCATGGCACCGATCAATTCCCTGAGGGAGACATCCCGCCCCTCGGCCCGCGCTTTTTCCGCTGTCTCATACAGCAGCCGCAGCCGTTCGTGATTCATCAATGTTGCCCGGCGAATATAGACCGCCTGAAACAGGCCCTGTTTGGAGCCGAAATAGTAATTGACCGCCGACAGGTTTACCCCCGCCGCTGCGGTAACAGAGCGCACGGAAACACTGGCAAAACTTCCATTGGCAAATAATTTTTCAGAGACATCAAGAATTCTCTCCCTGGCATTCTGTTTCACTGGCTGCTTCACTGGTATTTTACCGGTCATTATCTTTTACTTTACAGAAATTACCCCAAAGCCCACATACTGTTTAAAACATACGTTTAGAATGACAAGAGTGCAAGATGAATTTATTATTGCCCGTCTGAATCCGGCCCGGAGCCATCATCCGGCGGCGGGGAGACCGGGCCGTATCTGCGCCTGTGGCTGATGATTGCCAGGGGAATTGTCAGGATATAAAGCAATCCGACCACCGACATGGTTGCCCATATCTGGGTCACCAGAAGGGTGGCGAATATGGCGATGCCGAGCAGGTAAAACAGGACATATTCCCGCTTTATGCTTAATTTTTTGAAAGAAAAAGTTGGCACATTGCTCACGGTCAGGGTGGCAATCAGCCCGATATAGACCACGCAAAATACCGGATTTCTGAAAAATTCACTCCCGGTCAGAAAATTGAGAATCATCGGCCACAGGGCCAGTGCCGCCGAGGCCGGAGCCGGAATACCGGCGAAATAATCTCTTTTTTCCTCAAGATTAACCTCCTCATCCTGACTCATGGTATTGAAGCGCGCCAGCCTGAGGGCCATCGAGATGGTAAAGATCAGCGCGAGCAGCCAGCCGACCCCCTTCACATCCCTGAGCGTCCAGCTATACATGATAACCGCCGGGGCCACGCCGAAACTGACAATATCCGACAGCGAATCAAGTTCCGCGCCGAATTTCGACGCCCCCTTGAGCAGCCGGGCCATCCGCCCGTCCAGCCCGTCCAGCACCCCGGCAATCAAAATCGCCAGCACTGCGGCCTCATAACGGCCAAGAATGGCAAAGCGGATTGCCGACATGCCGGCGCATATGGCCAGCACGGTAATCGTATTCGGCACCAGACTGCGCAGGGGAAAAATATGTCGTTTATTCAAAGCTCAACAGATCCCGGATTCGTTTCGAAAGAGTATCTTTTAACGGATTTCGCCTGCGCGGTCCAGTTCCCTGGTTTTTTCGTTGGCTATGACCGTTTCCCCGGCCACCGCGCGCTGCCCGACACAGACCAGGGCGTGAACCCCCTTGGGCAGATAGATATCCACCCGGCTGCCAAAACGGATCAGGCCGAAACGCTCGCCTGCCTTATATTCCTGCCCGTCCTCGGCCCAGCACAGGATGCGCCGGGCAATCAGACCGGCAATCTGGACAAAGGCATATTCCCGGCCCGAGCCGCTTTTCAGCAGCAGGGCGTGACGTTCATTGTCAACACTGGCTTTCTCCAGCGAGGCATTGAAGAATTTGCCCGGGGTATAGACCTGCCTGACGATTGTGCCGTCTATGGGGATACGGTTCACATGGACATCAAAAACATTCATGAAAATGCTGACCCGGGTGCGGGGGGCATCGCCAAGATCGAGTTCGCCGGGCGGCACGGCCTCGGTCACGGACTGGACAACACCATCTGCCGGGCTGACCACCAGACCCTCCTTGACCGGGGTAACCCGTTCGGGGTCGCGAAAGAAATAGGCGCACCAGATGGTCAGTATAAGCCCGAGCACCCCGGGAAGGTCCATCCCCAGAAGATAGAACAGCAACGTGACCGCACCAAAGCCCAGAATGAATTTATGGCCCTCGCGATGGAAATAACTTAATATCGGCGGTAAATTATTCATAATCCTGTCCCGTCTGTTGTTCATATATTATATGTAAGCCAGACCGTAAGCCGCATCAAATCTTTTTCTCGAATTCGGGGTTAAATTCATCCAGTTCCACCAGCTTTTGCATGACCTCGGTTGCTTCCTTCTGTTTCTGCCACATATTATAATAGGCCCCGCGACTTTTTAACAGCGCCTCATGGGTGCCGCGTTCAATAATTTCACCGGCCTCCAGCACAATGATCTCATCTGCCGTGACAATGGTTGACAGCCGGTGGGCAATGACAATGGTTGTCCGGCTTCTGGATATTTCCTCCAGCGCCTGCTGAATATCCATTTCCGTATGGCTGTCAAGGGCAGACGTCGCCTCATCCAGCACCAGAATGGACGGATTTTTCAGAATGGTCCGGGCAATGGCGACCCGCTGCTTTTCCCCGCCGGATAATTTAAGGCCGCGCTCGCCGACCTCGCTGTCATATTTATCGGGCAGGTCCATAATGAATTTATGGATCTGGGCATGGCGGGCGGCATCCTCAAGCTCCTCCGCGCTGGCGTCCGGGCGGCCATAGCGGATATTATAGCGAATGGTATCATTGAACAGCACCGTATCCTGCGGGACAACGCCGATCTCGCGACGCAGGCTTTGCTGATTGACTTTGGCAATATCCTGACCGTCAATCAGAATCTGTCCGGCGGAAATATTATAAAAGCGAAACAATATGCGCGAAATGGTCGATTTTCCGGCACCGCTGGCCCCGACAATCGCCGTCGTCGTCCCGGCAGCAACCTTAAAGGAGATATTCTTCAGAATAGGCCGGTCTTCAGCATAGTGAAAAGAGACATTCCTGAATTCCACCTCACCGCCGTCCACTTTCAGTGGCGCGGCATCCGGCAGGTCAATCACATCGGATTTTTTGCGGATAACGGCAAACATATTTTCCATATCAACCAGCGACTGCTTGATCTCCCGATACACCATGCCGAGGAAATTAAGCGGCATGTAAATCTGGATCAGCAGCGAATTGACCAGAACAAATTCGCCGATGGTAAAGCGCCCGTCAATCACTCCCTGTGCCGCCATCAGCAACACTATCACCAGTCCGGATGAAATAATGATATTCTGCCCGACATTAAGCAGGGCGAGGGAGGTCTGGCTGCGGACAGATGCCTGTTCATAGCGGGCGAGGGCCATATCGTAGCGCCTGGCCTCATGCTCCTCATTGGTGAAATATTTTACGGTTTCAAAATTAAGCAGGCTGTCAATGGCCTTGCTATTGGCCTCAATATCCTGACGGTTCATCTCCCGGCGAAATTTTATCCGCCAGTCAGTGATATTTATCGTAAAGAAAATATAGCTGATCAGACAGACCGAGGTCACCAGCGCGTAATAAATCCCGAATTTAGTCCAGAAAACCACCGTGATCAGGATAATCTCCAGCAGGGTCGGCAGGATATTGAACAGCATGAAGCGCAGCAGGAAATCAATGCCCTTGGTGCCGCGTTCGATCACCCGGCTGAGTCCGCCAGTCTTGCGCTCCATATGAAATCTCAGCGACAGGCCATGCAGATGGCGAAAAGTGCTGAGGGCAATTTTGCGCAGGGCATTCTGACCGACTTTGGCGAATACCGCATCCCGCACCTGACCGAAAAACAGGCTGAGGACCCGCGAGAGGCCATAGCCGAGGATAAGCGCCAGCGGCAGGGTCACGGCGACCGTCCTGACATCCGGTTTGAGGCCCGGCGTCAGCATGTCAACCGCATCCTTGAACAGAAACGGCACATAAATCCCGATCAGCTTTGCCGCGACCAGAAAAACCATTGCCAGAATAACCCGGCTCCGCAGGTCCCAGCGCCCCTTCATCCAGATATAGGGCAACAGGGCCTTTACGGTTTTCCAGTGATTTTCGTGATCCCCGCTTTCGGAATCGTTGGCTGATTCCGGACGGGCCGAATGGTTATGGCGCATAATTCCTCCCTGAAATGTTATATAACTATACTGATATGGGAAATTATTTACAGTATTTTAAGCCTCTCGTCATAATATTCCCTCCAACATCAATCAGAACAGGAAACAGAAGTGCCCGCCGTGGAACAACAGCAAGATACCGGTCATATGCAGGACACTGGCCTGCCGGACCTCGGGCATATACTTGATGATATCGCCCGGCAGATCACCGGCGAAGGCATTGATATTCCTGCCAGATTTCACTTTATCTGGCAGAATATCGACTTTGCCGGACAGATATTACCCGCCGGGAAAGACACGCATTTCTCGCTCAATCTGGTGGCGGGACTTGGCCATATTCCCTTCAGTGCCGAGGATAAAATCCGCCGCAAAAAACTGTTGGAAATATTTTCTCCCCTGTTTTTGAGGGGGGATTATTCCCTGTCAGTCAACAGTGATATACAGATGACTGTCCTGACCGACTTTGCCGGCCCGGTAAATGCCCGGCGGCTGATGGAGGTCATCACCCTGACCCTGCTCGACCTGCTGCCGGATCTGAAATCCCTGCAAAGCGCCATGGGTTAGGGGCTGGAGCGGGGGAAGAGGTCCTTGACGAGCTGGAGAGGCAGGAAAAAATATCGGGTGCTTTCAAAATTCTGAACGCCGCCCGAGAATAATATTCTGCCTATATTGGCCCCACCATCCCCAGAGCCGCCAGAATACGCCACGCCGTTGCCAGCTTGACACTGCCGGTCCCTTTTTCCAGATTAAGAATGGCTACATGCGAACAGCCAACAAGATCAGCAAGTTTTTTTTGTGACAAACCTTCGGCTTTGCGTGTCAGACGCACCGCATTCCCCAGAATTTTCAGGTCAGGAAGTTTAATCATTTGATTAGAATCATCCATAAATCTGCTCCCATTTTTGCCTGATTGACGCACGGTATTGATAGCTGCGGCCTTCATCCAGTGGCAGGTCTTCCGCAATCTTCGCCTCAAAGGCAGCCTTTGTAGACAGTATTTCATCAAAACTGCGCCTGATGGCTCTGGCTGTCAGCCCCAGTTGACCGCCCAGGCGGATCAACAGGTCCCGGTCATATCGATCCCACTGAACCTTGTTGCCATCCACCAGCAGGCCAAATGCCGTACTATAGCCTTGCCCGCCATATATATAGCTATTCAGCACATCGTAAATGGGCGATAGCCTCAGGCCACCATCCTGTTCATACAGGCTCCAGTTTTTCAGATGGCAATCTGTGTTGCCAATCAGCACAAAGGCAACAAGACGTTTAAACACACGATAAGCATCAATCAGTTTCTTGTCAGAATATTCCAGCGCTTCTGACAGCGCCCCATATCCCACGTTATATTTATTTTTTCTGTCTCGTCCCGGGGCATGTCCCAGTATCTGCGCGAAATCCTCACAGCGCAGCTTTTCATCCCCTACCCGATCAAAACGTTCCACCAACAAAGCCGCCGGACCAATCGTACGCACAAAGGCGCGCTCACACATCACCACCTCATCCTCTGGTAAAACTATTCTTGTCAGCCCCAGACTGAATTCTTCATTGCAGACCAGACCCGGCAGATCATCGCGGGCATATTTTGCGATATAGGGCGCTGGACCATCTTTGGTCGCAGGCACATAAGCCCGACCATCCTTCTGGCAGAGTATCTTTGCCTGTACGCCGGAAATCGTTCTGTGACCTGTGGCAATTGCCGCCGTTTCCGCATCAAATTCTTTGAGCAGGTCTGGTCGGACACGACCCTCCGGGTCTTCTATGCCGATGGCACCGATACAATCTGCTCCGAATGCCAGCAACAGCCCGAAGTCATCTTCGGCTTCCGTATCCGCTACTGCGTTCTGCCTGTCACGCAGCCATCCTTCTGGCGCCAAATGAGCAAAAGCCGGATGAACCCCTGCCTTATAGACATGACTATCCTGTGCGCGCGGTAATGCACAGGCTATTTCTGGTGCACCAGGATCATAGACAAACTCTGTTCCGCCATTTGCGCGCTCAGACAACACGCCTGCGCGTTCACCTTTAAAGGTGACAATGCCATATCTTAGCCCAGCCATAATATTACTTTCGATACCAAATTTATTTTCAGTATCGTTTACCATACTTTTAATCTGCTGGTCAACAATAAAGTATGGTAAACGATACTGAAAATAGTGGAGATTTTTGTAATATTTTTGCATATTCTATGGAGCGGGTGAAGGGAATCGAACCCTCGTCTAAAGCTTGGGAAGCTCTCGTTCTACCATTGAACCACACCCGCATGGCCCCTGTTTATTAATTTATCGCCTGAATGTCGAGCCTTTTATTGCTTCACGCTGCTGACAAAGCCATAATTACGGGTCTCCGGATATAATTATGTCGTCATTACCGCAGAGGCGGTAATCCAGAATCCTGCAACCCTATTCTGTTACCCAAAATGTTATGAACAGATCATTGGCTGGATCCCCGATCAAGTCGGGGATGACGAATATGTCGTGTAACAGGGGCTTATCAATAGTCTGGAGAGTTTATGGCTTCTTTTCACCATAGAGCCGGGCCGGGTCAATTTCCGCTGCGCTGATGATTTCAAGGCCGTTTGCCGTAATTTCATTGAAAAAGCAGTTGCGTCGCCCGGTGTGACAGGCCACCCCCTGCTGATCAACCAGCAATAATATAGTGTCGCGGTCACAGTCATAGCGGAAATGCCGCAGGCTCTGTATCTGACCGGAGGTTTCGCCCTTGCGCCACAGGGATTTTCGCGACCGCGACCAATAGCATACCCGGCCCGTGGTCAGGGTTTCACGAATTGAGTCTGCCGTCATCCACGCCATCATCAGCACCTCGCCCGTGTCCTGCTGCTGGGCAATGGCCGGGATCAGGCCCTGCGCCGAAAATGCCATCTGTTTCAGGCTCGCCGTGATAATTTCATCCGGAACAGGGGTAAAAGTCGGCATTTTCATAAGCTTCTCACTCAACGGGGCTTGTAAATTTATCAAAACAAGGCCAATATCAGCCTGATAAAAAGATATAACATATCACAAAAAGAAACAATGATAATGCCGTCACCTGTTCATGACCATGACAAATGTATCGAAGATGCCCTGAGCGCGGCGCGTGATATCTGTACCCGGCGCGAGACCCGCTTTACCCCGCTGCGGCGCAAGGTTCTCGAACTGGTATGGAACAGCCATAGCCCGGTCAGCGCCTATGAGCTTCTGGATATGCTGAGCCGGGACGGCAGAAAACGGGCGGCCCCGCCCACCATCTACCGGGCGCTTGATTTTCTGATTGAGGAGGGGCTGGTCCACCGGCTTGAATCCCTCAATGCCTTTATTGGCTGCCCGGACCCGGCGCACCGCCATCAGGGCCATT
>Ga0256829_1001297_pt1 | contig 20935 bp, 15 predicted proteins | sample 131447metaG_FD_185979 | JGI IMG/M metagenome (GOLD analysis project Ga0256829, IMG submission 185979) | Hydrothermal vent microbial communities from Lau Basin, Pacific Ocean - 131-447 | ecosystem: Environmental > Aquatic > Marine > Hydrothermal vents | place: Pacific Ocean: Lau Basin | collected...
TTAAATGCGCGTCCTTCGGGGCCATAGCTCAGCTGGGAGAGCGCTTGCATGGCATGCAAGAGGTCGGCGGTTCGATCCCGCCTGGCTCCACCATACAACGATAAAGCCCTGAGTAATCGGGGCTTTATCATTTTTGGGTTAGTCGCTTCTAATACTTGTACAAAACACTTGTACAAGTATTGCAGGGGGCTAAGCCTTAAATGACCAAACTGTCTAATAATCTGTATCTTCATTGTACCGAACAATATATATATTATTATCATCGTGCTATCCCCCAATATATAAAAAAGAGATGTTAGTATTACTTATCTGAAGTTTCTTTATTTTTTATCAACTCCACTCACGCGAACATGCGTAACAGCATGGGGATAGATAATTTTTCCCGGGGTTTGCCGTGTTTAGGTGTGCTCGGCATGCCGTGTTGTGAGGCGGTGCAAGTCCGCTACGCGCCCTACAGGGGGAAGCGTAACTTGAAGCCAACTGCGTCGTCGCGAGGCGGGGTGGGAAGGAAGGTGTAGAGGAAGTCCCGAACCGAGGAACACGAACCGGATACGAGGCTGCCGTTCCGGATTGAGCTGGCCTAAGACAGTGAAACCCAAAACCTGTGCAGGAGGAACGGAGGTATATCCGGCGGCGTTGGGATGAAGACAACATGGCTTACCTGGGAGGTCTGCCACTGTCCCGTGTGTGGGTATTGCCCTGGCAACAGCGTGAGTGAGAAGCAGAGGCAAAAGTCAGCAAAGGTCATAGTAGGTCAGGCAACTGTCTGAAGGGCCGAACCATAGTGCGAACGAGATGCCAATTTCTCTATCTGTATGGTGTTGCCGAATCCGTAGAGGAACCAAGAAGGTGATATGGCAGGAAGTCATTGAACTGGATGGTGTGCAACAAGTGCGGGAGGCGAAAGCGGAATATACATCAAGCAGGAGGGGTCACATCCCCCTCGTTGAGTACTATGGAACCGCCGTGCACGGGGCCGTACGCACGGTGGTGTGGGAGGGGGAGTCAGCAATGGCTCTCCCTACCCGATCCCCCAGAATACCCAACACAACTGATCCTGCCATCTATCTGTCCACAGAATCGGAAAACTTCATCCGCCATGAGCAGGCTAATATTCGACCCATGCAAAAAACGCACAAACTGATCACAATCAAGGAGTTAGGGCAAATACTGCGCTTGGGAAGAACAGCGCTATATGCGGCTAAGCGCCGAGGCGATCTGCCTCCAGCTATCCGTATTGGGCGTAACATCAGGTGGGATCCATCCACTGTAAAAACATGGTTAAAAGAAAAAGAATGTGATGAAAGGAGAAAAAAATAAAATGAACAACATCCATGCGAGAGACAAACAAATATTATTATTTTTGCAATTTGGGTTAACGGATTCGAAATCAATTGATAATAAGTTTTTTACCGAACTGATTATGAGCAATTTGGATGACGCGAACAAATCAAAATCAGACAGTAAAGTCGATAAGCTACGGGATGATTTGGCTGTGATCAGAAAGTTTATTAATAACATTAAGCCAGCATATGAAAATGGCGGGATGCAGGCAGTGGCCAAACAATTTGATCAATTACCACTCATATCAAGCAATCAATTATTGCTCAAATCGGTTAAAATGATGCGACTACACTGCTCTGCCAGATTGCAGCAAAAAATCGCCAAAAAATATACATCCCCCCAGAAACAGGCAAACGTGCTGCAGGGTCAGCTATCCATCATGCTTGATAACCTGGATCGCAAATTGGCCAATAAAATAAATACGCACCGACAGCGCGACCGGCGTAATAAAGGCATGCGCAGGCTGATCACGCGTGGACTGATCAAGCGGATTGAGATCGATGCAACACCACAGCATGGAGAGTGTGCATATCACCTCACACCTGCTGGGGCACAATATCTCGCCCAGCAATTCAGGGTCGGAATAGAGTATGTGCGCGCCTACAATTTTAATGCGCACACCGCAGCCCATGAAATCACCGTATCTCGCTGCCTGCGTAGCATTTTCTCACACGGCAAAAAGTTCTCATATGAAATAACTCGATTGATGGATGAACCAAAAATAAGGCAGGTTTATCGGGAGTTTAGGATAAAATCAAAAGCATTTCCGGACCTCTGTCTTGGTATCAAAATAGGCCAAAAAAACCAACTATTTTGGACTGAAATCGACATGGGATCAATGCCGGTTGATAAGCTAATTGCATTGACTCGGCTAAAGTGCCCTGTAATCATTATTTGCGCCGATGCAGCCCTCGCTCAGCAGCGAAGATCTCAGATTATCGGGCATATTCATTACCCTCAGGTGGAACAGCCATTTTTCATTAGCACGATCAGTCGCTTTGCAAAATCAGGCATTCTATCTGCAGGTTATTTAACAGCTATACGTGGCGAATTTTGCCAATGCAGTCTGCTCATCCAAGATAAAAATTGTATTCGGGACAAATATGGTTGCCCTTGCATCCTGCGTTATTTTACATCTCCAAAGACCAAGCCGAAGCAAGAACGCAGGAAAGTATTGCCAGTTCGGAAGCGAGCACCCCTGCAACCCAACGCGACTACCCCCGCTGTTAGCCGCCCCCCGCAAGCCCAGCATCATCCACAGCGCTCAAAACAAATAACACACACATGGGGGAAATTAATTACATTTGTCACGCTCGGTTTATGTATCCTTATTTACCTCAACCGCTATACTTTAGAGATTGATTGGCTTAAGTTAATTGACTACCTATCTCAATATAACTGGTTTCTTTGGCTGTACTCCTTTTTAGCGTGAAAAAGTTAGCTCATTACAGCAGTTTCCCCCAACCACTTCGGCCTTTTTTTACCCCGCCTGTAAGCGGCTCTGGAGGCAGCCTCCTTATTTGTGTGGCGCCAGATCATCTTCATCAAAAGCATAGTCCAGCACCTAATGCAGGTTGTTTTCAATGTCCCAATGGGCTCGAATGATGTAACCAAGTCTTGATGGGTCGGTGGCATCTAAACTGCTTATATAATATTTCGCTCTGCTGTCACCGCCACAATACTACGCAGACCGAGCCAGTGAGGGTGACGCTTTTTAAGCCAATAAACTACCCCGCAGCAAGCTGCGGGGAATTTGACCCACAGAGATTCAATGTCACTCGAAGTCAGAACCTTCCTTATTCACTGAACATAAAGATTATATCAGAGCAACCTGATCAACGGCCATGTACGCTTTTTAAAAAGAGTATGCATCTTGCCATCCATTTGGTAGCGAACTGCAACACCCACGGTCAAGCCGGATGATTCTGCTTCTTTTTTATTCAGCAGAAAGTTCTTGTCCCTATTTTTAACAGATCCGTACAAACTCCAGAAATCACTGGAAATATCTTCTGATGCATCAGGAGATATTGCTCCTCTGGATGCCGACCAGTTAAATTTGTATGGCACGCTAGAGTCTTCTCCCGCCCTATATATGTATAGGGAAAACTGCTTCACTTCAGCAAAAAGTTTAGATAAATTAACAATTTCCACGCTATTTGAATTTTTCTTTACCGAAATATTACCATCTGTGAATGTGAACGATTGAGGGAGCAAATCGTTATACTTCTTCTTTGCAACAACCACCTTTACTCGAATCTTGTCAGTATTTGATGAGTTCTTCTTGTATTCTGAATGACTGCACTTTACGACATATTTATATCCAATGTCATATTCATTGATTTCACTGCATGATGCCGTTTTTAGACTTAACCCCATTGCCATCTCAGAAAGTGTAATCTGATTTCTGATTCTTTGAAGTATCCCCCCCACATCTTCAGGAACAATGGAACTGACGGTGATCAATGGCTTCTTTATAGAATCAAATTTTATCATGGGGAACACGGATGCTTGTATGCGCCTTCGTTCTTCCCCAGAAAGAAGCCCCCCCGAGCGGTCGATCACCTTAATATCTCCAACTTTCGGCTTCAATGCTTCAAGTTTAGACTTAAACAGCTTTTCTCTCACGGCCAACTGTGAAAATTCTTTAATAATCTCTGCCCTCACATCATCAGTTATCCCTGCTTTTAGCAAATAGTTGTGTATATCATCCTGAAAACGACCGAGAAGGAACCTGACAACCCATCCGTTCTCATTGCCTCCATCCGGATGACTCTCGTAATAGCTGACACTATCCCAATAATAATAATAATTGTTATTCATATACCTACATTCTTTTATCTGCTCAGGATTTCCCCAGTAAACATTAGCATCTTCTTCATATCCTAATCGGCGATAACAGATGGCTGGTTTTGAAACATTATAATACCCAATAGGGTATAAGTCATTAATTCGGAAAGTTATCCCTGATCCAAGAGAATGGGTGGACAATTTTACTGTTTTGGGGTTACTAGGCTCTCCCTTTCTTTTAACAGTCGTTATACTTCCGTAAATGTTTTTCCCCTCAAATACTGGATATGTTTTTTTCTCGATATCATCCTTTTTTGGCCCGCACCCAGCAAGCAGCACGCCAACAGCACACAGAATAGCCAACAGCACGCCAAATTGTCGATTCATAGCCCCACTCCTTTTCATTCCATCTCCTACCTAGCATTTAATCACAACAGGCTTGGAACTATATCGTTGCATCAAAATGAATAGAAGGAAAGATTACTGTCTGTTTAGCAGCAGCGAGCAACTGTAAACTGTCATAAATTCAAGGCATACTTTTGCATTATAAGTCTAACCTGATCGCTATATCCCTATATTCAGGGGCTTCGGCATAGATGCGCTCCAGATCGCTGCGGGCGCGTCTGTGCTGATCCATCTGTTCATAGGCCAATGCACGCTCGTAGCGGATCGCGTGCAATAGTTCATCGCTGCGCCCTTTCCTGCGGCGCAGGGCGATGCTCAACACCTGTTTGGCGGCCTCTGCCAGCCTCAGCGCGCGCATCGCCCTGGCTCTGTAGAGCAGCAGTGCGGCATGGGTTGGTGTTTCATTGTCGATGCCCTGAGTGAACCGGACAATTTGCTTGCAGGTCTCCTGATCATTCGGATGCGCGGCCAGCGACAATTCGGCAAGCGATAATTTCACCACGACATCATCCGGTTCTATGGCCTGCAGTTGATTCAAACATTGGATCGCTTCCTGCCAGCGTGACTGTTGCTGGTAGATTTCCACCAGTCCCAGCAAGACGCCCCGCATATCAGGTTCGACCAGCGCAGAAACCTCATCGGTCACAGACATTTTCAATGACGCTTCCAGATTATATTTGGAGAAATAATGCCCCAATCTCTGCTGTTTTTCTGATGCCCGTTTGAGATACTGTTCAGCCAGATCGAGGCGTTCTGCTTTCAGCGCCAGAAAACCGGCCATCCACGCGCCATCGGCAAGGTGTATGGCCTGCTGCAAATGCTGGAAAGCCTGCTTCTCATTCCCCAGCGACAGTTCCCGGCAACCATCCACAAAGGCTTCCTCATCATCCGGTGTTAAAAGACGCTTGAAGAATCCCAACGTCAGTCGATCACCTGAATCGCCGGATGATGAAGCGCCGCGTTTTGTGTTTTTCGATAATGTACTGGTGTAAAACAGGCCGGTGCCGGGGATGCCGGCAGTCACACGTTTGCCATGCGGGCCAACAGTGAAGTGCGCACCACGCATCCCAAACGACAATGAACCGCCTGACTTGCTCAGATTCAGCGTCACTCCCGGAGCAATGCGAACTCTGCGCCAGAACCGGAAACTCACGAGTGTTCTCCGCTGAGCATCTCGCGTAATTTGTCTTCAGGATAGCGATAACCGATCGCCTTGAAGGGGGTATGATTGAGCAACTGAAAAATCTCACTCATGCCAACGTGGGCCAGTTTGCCATGCTGATAAACCGTATAGTCGAGCATTTTTTTCATATCATTCATCGATCCCAGTACGCTGCGACTGTTGGTCTTCGACAATTGTATTTCTCTGCTATTATCAAGCATGTATTCAATTTGAGCCTGACTAAAATTAAAATGCCGCATGGCTTTGAACAATGTCTGGCCGAACAACTGCGTGAAATGTTGGAAATCCTGCCTGGTCACATCCGGTACAAATAATGAAAAGAGCGTCATATCGTGGGTGATCAGCAAACAATCATCATGGTCAATCCGAATCAGATTGGCATGCCAGCACGATGCCGGAGGTATGTCCACATCATCATTGGCCACCACCGGCAGCTTCTCTTGAAGCTTCTGCGTACATCGAATCAGTTGCATACGTTATGAATCCTATTCAATGTACTCGACATCGAACACCGTGGTGATGGCTGCCCACTCGATCTCCTCGCGCGTGTAGGCTGTACCGCTGCCGATCTGATCCTCGCCGATGATATAGTAGTCATCCCCGATGACTTTGACTCGCACCAGCCCCGCCTCATTCACCGCATAAAAATCGGCAATCGCCATCTCAAGCATTCCCACCCCCACAGACAGGAGTGTTCCGGTCGTGTTCGATCCAAGATGCAACAAAATCAGGCACAACAAAATTCTCACTTCGGTAATTGGCCCAGTCGCGTATCTCTATCTGTCTGGCTGCCTCGGTGCATAGCCGATCTGGCCTTGGTTTAACCCCTACCCTGCCAAGATCGAGACGATCCGCATCCCAACATGTCTGCACCGTTATATCAGCATCGAGCAATCCTTCTGAATGATACTGGCAGGCATAGTGCAGTAAATGCATTGCATCATCGCTGAGTTCAAACAGGGTTCCTCGCATGACGGCAGCAAAATCTGCCCCGCGCAGCCCGTGCTCCGGATCGTGACCATCATTGATGCGTCTTGAGTCGTGAAAAAAGGCGAATAGTGCGACAACCTTCCTGTCGGCTCCTGTCTCTTCTGCCAATCTTAACCCGTTTTCCATGACCCGCCCCCAATGCATCGGGCCGTGAATGCCACGGGTATTCAACTCAAACTGTGAGACAATTGCATATATAAAATCGTCGTTGAGCAGCGATTTATGCATTGCATCTGAATACGTAGCGTCTGCGCGACAGTCATCCATCGCCCCACCCCATGCCGTCGATGCGGTAAAAGAGCATCTGTATATCTTCATCTGACCAGCCGCCTGGCTCAAAGCATCTGTCGCCCGTCGGTTCGCTCGACCCGGCTTGTTTCGCTGCCGTCTCAATCTCACTGTTGATCATCTGCAACTGCTGCGCAAAATCATCCGAATATGTCTCACGGGCACTGTTCAGGATCTGATTGAACGCCGAGTGATTACCACACGCCGCCGTCAGTTTCTCTATCGACCGGTAAGCGGCAAGCTGCCGCTCGACAATCTCCAGCTGCATGGCGAAATCTTCAGGGCTTTCGGATTCAGCTCTGATCCTGACCACCTGCTTGATTTCAGACGGTATCCGCTTGCCGGTCATGACTCAATCAATTTTGATGACTCTAAATAGGGGCTTGCTTGACCATAAGAAGCAACAATCAGTTTTTTCTTGGCACGAGTCATAGCGACGTAAACCAATGCCCGCTCTTCAAGATCGGCCTGGCGTTTTTCAACGGCATCGCCCTTCCCTACCAGTGCTTTGGATAAAGGAACAATGCCTTCATTGATACTTGCCAGAATCACTTCATCGAATTCCAAGCCTTTAACTCTGTGCATGGTGGCGATGCGAACTGCACCTTTTTGATTCGAATCGAATTGATCACCGGTAATCTCTTCACTTTCAATACCAGCACTCCGGAGTTGCTCCTGAATGAGTGAGAGTTCCGCTTTTATTCTTCCGACAATACATACCGCATCGAGAGGAACCCCCTCGTTCCTGATTGCCTCAAGATAACTTGCGATAAAATCACCTTGCTGTTCCGGAGAATCAAAATGTTCAATCTGAGGAGCGATGCCGTGCGCCAGAGATTTGTAACCTCTGTTGTCATCCATGCCGCCATCCAGATCATCAACGGGAAACCCTTCCAGTAAATTGACCGCCCACTGGCGTATCTCTTCAGTCGTACGGTAGTTGAGCCGGAGCTTTCTGGCTCTACCGCGAATATTGATTCCACACCGACTCAACACCACCTTGTTCCGGCCATAAATCCGCTGATGCCCGTCTCCGACGATGAACAGGTCATTTGCGCCTTCTGGCACCAGTTGCCGAATCAGATGAAATGCCTGCGTGCTCATATCCTGAGCTTCATCCACAACAACTGCCGCATAATGAGATGTTCCGGGTTCACCCTGCATCAATTGGGCGGCATCCCTGTAGCCATCATCCACTTCTTTTTTTTTGTGCTGGGTCAGTAGGTTTCGATATTCCTCGAACACTGTCCAAACCTTCACCCTGTCGGAACGGTTTAATCGTGTGCCCCGACCAATTCTTGATGCTTTCTTATACTGATCCAGTGTAACGATGCTTTGTGGCTGAATAACCCGTTGCCACTCCTCACGATAAAATGCATCCGGCAACCGCATATTTGCCGGTACCAGATCCAGAGCCTGCTGCCATAGGGACTGCCGGGTTGAATCACCATCAAATGCAATCTGATACTCATAATGACGCTGACGTAAGAAGTTACTCACCCAGCGGTCGAGATTGATCACATCAATTTTTGCCAATGTTTCGCTTGTACAGATTGATCCGAGATTCGATTTAATATCGGCAGCCAGATTTCTGGTGAATGTTGTGAACAACACCTTTTGTGTTCCTGTTGCAACATGTTCTGCCAGCCATTTGGCACGGTGCATCGCAACAACCGTTTTACCTGTACCTGCACCACCAAGAATTCGAACCGCGCCATTTTTGATACCAGTAGCCATCTTTCGCTGGGATGGGTGGAGAAATACGCGCCACTTATCCAGGGGTGCATTCAGCATCGCCTGAAGCTCAATCTCGTCATCAGCAACAAAGAAACGGCTTTGCGTTACCAGACGACCCAGAGCAGCCGAGAAGTCGTTGGTATTGATACTTTCTTCTGCACTGGCCTCTCGGTCATTAATAATCTCATCATAACCGTATCCGGCCATAAGCATATACAATGCTTCTGAAGCCTCAGCAGGGAAACGGGATTCCTTTGCATCCAGATCACCCTCTGTCTGAATAGAATACACCAATGGAATCAACGCTTCAGGCACGCCAAGGCGCATGAGCTCCCGATCCTTCAATGGAGCAATAGATTCATGTGTAGAAACCACAGCTGTCTGTACTGTTGGCTGCACATCCGCATGGGTTTCTTCTGTTTCATAAACTTGAATGCCGCCTGTTGCCGCATTAATCGTGCAGTTGTGTCTTCTTGCCCATGTGTATGCATCATCATGGTGATCCACCCAGAGCAACAGGTATACATTTCCATTCGCCGGTTTTAAGACTATGCCACGATAGGCCTGATCAATCCGGACGGAACGCATATCAGGATCTGAGGCATCCCGTATCCTTTCATAATTGATGCTGGAAGCCGTTGGGTCTTTTTGAAAGTTGGTAATGAACTTTGACGTTTTTCCCTGCTGTGTTTTCGGTAGCTTTGAAAAAGCAGTGAAAAAATCTCCTGATATAGCAACTTTAAGCTGTGACATCATTCCCCCTCCTGTAAATATTCCCGAACACTGTTCAGCCATTGACCACCTTCATCCAGTTCAACCACGTCCCAGCCTCTGTCGATAAACAGCGTTTTAAACTCAGCACTCTGTTCTGCAAGCATGGCGACACATTTTTCTGCAATCCATGCCAGTTCCGCTTCAGCAATAATTTCGCCATGTTCATCCTGCACTTCATAGGCAACTGTAGGTAACGGTAAGTCGTATTCAAAGAGCTGCTTCACCCCGTCCCGGTACTCATCCAACACCTCTTCCAGCACAATGGCTGCTTCCGGGCTGTAACCACCATCAACCTTATCCTCATTCAGCCCTTCGGCAAACGACCATTCGATAGGTTCATATACGCCTGTGATAACACCGTCATGCGTACCAAATGCCGTCATTGGCAGAAACTGCATCAGATTATACGCCTTGAGGAAGCCTTGCCATGCACGCTTGAAAGATGCATCAGATGTCATATCTGTATTCAGATAAACACTCGATATCATTTTCTCGGTATCGACTGATTTGATTGCTTCCAGTGGGGCCGCACACAAAATTTGCAGCGGATCAGTTGCATCATCCAGACCAATCCCGCCAAAAGCACACTGACCTGCATCATCAAGCAATTGATTTAATCGGGTTGGTGCGCGGCTATTGAAATACTCTTTACATACGTCATCCAATGCCAACATACGATCCTGGTCAAACCAGCCCAACACCCGTGTAAATGAATAATCCCGCCACTTGTCTGTCTCCGGCTGTTGCAGGAACAACAGAAGCTGCATCAACGGAGAACTGCTGGCATAGGCTTCAAATGCCGACATATCCAGCTTAGATGGCAGCTTGGCCGCCAGCGCATCTCGCAACGGCTTCATTGAAGCGTGGAGTTCTTCCGCAAAGGGATTTCTGGAACCTGTATGGGACTTGGAAAATTCCCGATGCACATCATCCCATGTCAAAGACCATTGCCAGAAATGGCCGCTTTGAACCAGAGCCATGCGTTTTGCCGAATCATCCGTCACTTTGTCTTTATGGTATTTGTAGCCATCCATAAACAGTGCGACCGGTTTGAATGCATCACGGGTTCTGGCAGAGCAAATCATAAAGTCCGGTTTGGATGCATAACCCACACCATCGTCCATGTTCACATTCACCTGAGGTTCAATGGTATAGAAGCGTTCTCCAATAGTCAGGAAGTAACCGGGCTTACCATTCACAACATCCTGATGGATTCGAACATCGCCAAGTAAACCATGGCCTTCACCCATGGCAATGCGTTTGATGGCTTCGACAAACCTGACTTCCAGTTCACTATCCAGCACAGGGTTAACGGTAATCTCATCTATACTCTTCACCGTCTCGAACTGGTCACTCAGATCCAGTATTCGGCTGAACAGATCAACCGCCGTAGTCCGGGAAGTCGTTTCCATGCCATGGCTGTTTCTGAATGCATACAAACAGCTATAACACCCATCCTTGTCTGCATCATGATTGCATGCACACAAGCTCATCACATCACGCGCCTGACGGAATACATCCAACAGCTGAGAAGGTGTTTGCATCAACTCATGCAGGTATCCCGTTCCACCCGGCACCGAATCGTAAAGCATCAGATAACGCCGCTGATAATCACTGGCAGTTTGTATGCCATCCGAGGCAAGCTCAGATATCGGTTCGGCATAATCCATCACCCGCAAATGATCTACTTTGCCGCCGAACTTCAGCTTCAACCCCAATTGCAAGGCTGCAATAAATGAGTTCAGACTCTGATCACCACCTTCGACCGTGCTGACAGGCAGCAAAATCCGTAGTGCCTCAGATGTGAATTCCCGATACAGATATAGGCAATCAATCAGATTACGCTCGTCTGTTTTATCGGCAACTTTGCAGGCATAAGCATGTATCTGCTCCGAACCCTTGTTGCGCCTCCCCTGAATCATCCCGCAATGCCTGCATAGCTTAAATCCGGGGCGTGATGCCTCCTCACCGGCGATATGGATCAGTTGCGTATTACCGCCACGTTCACCAAAATTCATCTCACGGAATGTAGCCTTGCGAATAAACTCGAAGCCGAACGGCAGACGATCACTCTTGATTTTCCAGGCCGCTTCTACACTGGCGCGATCAAAGTCAGCCAGCATTTGTCGCGTATAAAAAGTGGGTTCCCGGTTGTCGCTATCATCTCCAATCCGACTATCACGATCACTGGTATTGGCCATCACCTGCCTGAGACGCAGCATCCGAACCTGTTGCCCGGCATCCGCCCACATGATGTTTTTACAGCGCGGACAGGAGCCAGGCGTATCATCACCCAATACCTTTTCAGAATGGGAGCAAGCCGGGCAGAAGCGCCATGTCTCAATCTCTGACAGATTCAAATCCACCTGTTGAATGGCAACCTTACGTCCACCGGCATAAAAAGTGTTTTCAGGAGCCAGTTCACCAATCGCCATAGCTCCGGCTCGTTCATATTCATAGACTACGTTTTCGTAGGATTTTCCATCCGCATCCACTTGATCTTTCTTACGGAAGATCACCGAACGCAATGTCACCCCCGCCTCCGGAAATGCGTAATTGGGCAACAACCCTTCATCGGTCAGAAAGTTCATGGTCTGTTTGCCATTGATCTCTCTCAGGATGGCCTGCAAACCTCCCCGCTCCTGGCCTACATCCCGAATCAACTGCTGCGTTGATTCATCCTGCGGCATCTTTTCCAGTTTCTTCAGATAACGACCAAGCTCCCCCACCCTGCTCTTGATTTCGGTGCGTTCTTTCACCAGCTCAAACAGGCGCTTCACCAGATACAATTCCAGCCCGTCCGTCCCGGAATCTGTGCCAGCCCCCGTTTCCGCATCACCAAGCAGGAAATGATTCAAATACTGTTTACTTCGCTCCGACAGCTCTTTGCTAAACAGGCGCAGAAAAGCCTCCAGCAGTTCGGGCGCATTCCGGGATACATAACCGATAAAATTATAGGGAAACTGTTTCAGGTCTCCCTGCTCCACATGATCCAATACGGGTTTAAGGCGCGCAGGAACTGCTCGCACATCAATCCCCGTCGCAACCCAGCAGTCCATACAGTAGGCCGTCAATTGCCGTTTAATCACAGTTGATGCATTCAAGAAGACACCCGGCGGCTCAACCTTGCCCGCCATCATCTGGGCAGGGTCAGCATAAAAATATAGGTCGTGTGGCGCACCCGCAGCAACCGTCATATTAAATGCATTACCATCCTTACGACCGGCGCGACCGATACGTTGCAGATAATTGGCCTGCGCCGGTGGCACGGAACAGAGCAGCACCGAAGAGAGGTCACCAATATCAATACCCATCTCAAGCGTTGGCGTGGCCGACAGCAGGTTTGGGGACCACGGCTGACGGTTTTCACTACTCATAAACGCATTCTCAACCCGCTCACGCTCTTCTCTGCTTAACAGACCGGTATGTTCTCTGGCGATGACCCGATGGATATCGCCTTGCAGGTAGAGTCTGGTCAACCAGTGCGATGATTTTTCTGCCAGCTTGTAGAAACCATCATCATGCATGGCGATAGATGGCATATCGCACAGAAATTCAACCATATCTTTCGGCATAACAAGACGATCACGCTGACTTGCTGTTTCCATCACCACGGGTTCTCTGCTCAGGTACAGATAATCAGGATTCAGCCCCCAAACCACATCACCCTTGGACTCCATTTCATTCAAAACACCGAGCCGAACTAACTTATTTAACACGACTGGATAAATGTCCTGATCCACATTATCGGCAAGCAAACCATGCTTGCCCAAGGCTTTGTAAAACCATGACTGATACCAGGTTTTGCCATTTTTCCGCGTCAGTGTATCGAATTTTTTGATGCGGTTGCCACCACATAAAAAAACAGGTGAAGCCGTGTAATCGGTGAATTGTGGTAAATATGACTGTCTGGTCAGAAGAAAGTTTTTGCCTCCACTCGTGATATAGGCATCAAGAAAACGATGGCAGATGGCTCCCCTCTGCTTCAAATAGAGCAGCAAGCCGAGCAGGAAGTGAAGCAGATCATCTTCACCAATATGGCGCACACCGAAATCTTCCTGCAAGGGCTGCAAGAGCTCCGATACAGCCTGCTCAATCGGCTCCAACCGGAATCCCATTGCCGCCGTGATTGTCTGTTCAAGAGAGCGGCCAATACGAGCCCGATATCCAAATTCGGCCAGCACCTCCCATTCCATGCGCTTGCCAATATCCCCGGCAAGCCTGTTCTCGTCGGGTAATACGCCCTGCTCGGTTAGCGACACATAATCCCGATACCAGAGCATATTCGGCGCAATGAACTCACAGATAAAAGGCACCTCTTCCAGTGCTTTGGAGTTGATATCCCTGTCCCGCCAGAATTTCGGCAGATAGTGGTAATAATCCGACAGTGCCATGCCCTGTTCCGGAATCGCCTGAGCAATGGCCATACGCATATTATGTTGCCATGTACGCGACTCAAAAAAGCCAGCCCGATGCGCGGCATCCTGAACCCCATCGGAAAAGGCAATCAGTTTCTTGTCATCGTTATAGGCAGAGGCAAATCCGCGATGAATCGCAACACTGGAGAGGCTCGCCGCCCGTGAACCGAACACCATCATCGAATCTTGGGAACTGCAAACAGGGCAATGGCGATCACTCACCAAGCCCCTGCTCGTCTGCCTTGTCATCACCGGCTCAAACACACGATGCAGCTCTGATTCACCACAAACAAGGCAGGTGGTTCCATCTGATCTTTTCTGCAACTGCCCACAGTGAGCACACAGATACCGCTCTGCTCCTTTCCAGTCCGGCTCATGCTCATCTTCCACCAAAGGTAATAGCATGATCGACTCAGGATCATTCGCAAAAAATGCCTGATAGATAGATCTCAAGTCCGTCTGGATGCCGTGTTCACCAACCACCTTTCTCGCCAGCCAGGCCGTAGCATGGCAATGGGTACACTGCACCAGCGGCAGATACAGATTCCCCACTGTCTGTTTCTGATCATCAGCAAAGGTCAAAGGCAGTGGTTGCGCTTTGCCTTCATCATTAATTGGCTTTCTCAGTGGTGTGACGATACGCCTGAGTTCGCGCACCCATAGTTGCATACGCAAATTCACCAGCGGTTGCTCATGCTCATCGCGGGCAATCGAAATCAGCGCACAGAGGCTATTGATCAACAACAGCGTCAAATCACGCATGCTTGCCGGTAACGAACGATTTAGTTCGGATGACAGTGTATCCAGTGATTTCGGTTTATCCGTCAAACTCCGTAACAGGTTATAAAATAGCTGGTGCTGCTTTAACTGCTTTCCGAGTTCAATCCTCCAATTCACATCATCAAGCGCTACATCACCCTCATCCGGGAAGAGCAATGCATACTGTGCCGCCAGATAGGCATGCATCGTGTCATATTGATCCGGATCGAGTGCCTGCGGCATATTGTGCGTTGGCATGAGCACATATTTAATCGGCGCACCTGCCAAAAAAGCATCCATAGACTGTCGGCTCTCACTAATAATGCTTTGGTTTTCGAAATCAGACTGGAATATCTGCTCTGCATAATGGCGCAAGGCTTCCTGTTCATCGCCACTGCCCAGCGTGGCTGAAGTGCCGACACAGATCATCTGTTTTTCAGGCGCATTCAAACGTGCTTTCAAGCGCCGAATCAGGCAGGCCAGATCGGTTCCCTGTGCGCCATCAAAGGTATGTAACTCATCGACAACCAGATAGCGCAGCGTGTCCGCTTGATTATATCGCCATAATTTCTGATCACCCGGACGCAACAGCAGAAAATCGAGCATCTTATAATTGGTGAGCAAAATATCAGGAGGGTTCTTTCTGAGTTCGTTTTTATCCGTGATGACCATCCCCAGTGCCATCAACCGGGATGGATTCTCCTCGCCTTCACCAACAAACAGTCCAACTCTTAATTTGCCCCGCATATTCGATGCGTGGTGAATCAATTCTGCAAAACGCTTGGCCTGATCTGTAGCCAGTGCATTCATCGGGTAGATCACAATGGCCTTGATGCCTCTTGTTTGACCGGCACCATGCTGTTGCAGACAGTGATCGAGCAAGGGGTACAGGAAACATTCCGTTTTACCGGAACCTGTTCCGGTTGCAATCAGAGTAGATTTTGAGGTATCGGATGAACGTAATCGCTGCCAGGCTTCTTCCTGATGATGATATGGGGGGAATTCAGTTTTAAATCCTGAAAAGAAGTCCTGATGATTCGTACTGCCCTGTTGAAACGGCAACGCTACAGAGAGATACGGCCCCTTCATCAAATTCCCCGGCTGCTCCACAAAACGTTGAAACATACCCGCAAAAAACGGGGTCTTGGTTTCAAAACCTGTCGTGATGAACGACTTGAGTCCTTTGCTGATTTCTTCAGAGAGAATGCTTGGGAGCATTAGCTAAAGCACTCACAGTTAAATTGTTCGCAGGACATTATTTCCTTACCTCCCAAAGCCACCTTTGCCGAATTCCACACGACGTAATAAACCAGCATCAACTTTAACGTAAACTTTTCTTTAGTTAAAGTTTAGCATCAAACCTTAACTAAAGAAAAGTTTGAGGTAAGGTTCAAACATATACGCTCTCTTTCGATGTAGCCCGGTAATTTCCTTCATGATGCCCAATTTCTGCATCTCTTTAATCAGTACATTTGCAGTCGGTGTGGATATTTCAAGAAAGGATGAAATATCTGCGGCTGTAACAATAGACTTCCGGTACAGCAAACTCAGCAGCCGCTGGGCATTGGCGGCCCGTCGCCCAAGCGTAAGAACCTTCCCTTCAGTTTCAGTACGTAACAACAAAATCTGTTGAAATACATTGCGCCCTTTGGTCGCTGTTTCCAGCACGCCATTCAAAAAATACCGAACCCAGTGTATCAGGTCATTGGAAACACGCACCTGCATCAGAGCGTCATAATAACTGGCTCGATTGCGCTCAAAGAAATCAGAAAGGTATAACGATGGTTTGCTGAGAACACCATGACTAATAAGATAAAGTGGAATCATCAGGCGACCAACTCGCCCATTACCATCGCAAAAGGGATGAATCGTCTCAAACTGATAGTGACTGATAGCCAACCGAATAAGATGCGGCACTTCCACCGTATCGTTATGCCAAAACTGTTCCAGATCACTCATAAGATCGGGCAGATCCTGAGCGTGAGGCGGAATAAAAGCGGCATCCTTCAAGCTGGAGCCACCTATCCAGTTCTGACTACTACGAAACTCGCCAGGCAGTTTATGTTTACCCCGCACCCCTTGCAACATGGTTTCATGCGCCTGTCTTAATAAACGATTGGAAAGCGGCAAGCGGTTCAAAGCATCAACCGACTCATTCATGGCCTGAATATAATTCTGAATTTCGTGCCAGTCGTCTCGCTTATCCGCCGCAATTTGATTTTCCGGCATGAGCACTTCATCAAGCTCAGTTTGCGTGCCCTCAATACGGCTGGATGTCTGTGCCTCTTTAGCCACATGCATTTGGATAAACAGATCAATATCAGGAACAATCAGAGAAAATGCATTCAATTCGCCCAAAGCTCTGTTTGCTTCAGCCAACAGCATATTTGTACCTGGGTCATCCCACGTCCATTCTTTATTAATGAATTCAGGAGCAAAACTCTTGTACTGGTATTGCTGCTTCCATTCCCCTGCCTTGAAATCTTCCAGCTTCATATTTCTAATACCTCTCCCAGCCCTTTCTTAATCCACTTGCCAATGATTTCTTCGGAAGCATTAGTCTATGAGCAATTGGAAGTGTTTGAAGCCCGATGCTTTCTTGTCAAAAGTCAGCACACGTTCACACCCTCCCCCCACTGCACTATGCGCAATAAGCAGATCAGACAAATCCTCGTTGCCAACTTTTGCAGAGTGAATAAAACTCTGTAACACACCCTGCTCATCAAATTGCAAAATTGGCATCAGCAGCAGATTTTGTAACGCATCCAGAATCTGATGCCTTGGAATCTTATAAACAGACTCAAGCACCCACAGCATTTCAAGCACCACCAATACCGGCACATAGAGCTTTTGTTGATCCGCTTCCGCCTGTTTAAACAGCAATCGAACCCTGTTGGCCTGCTTCTCATCATCAGCCACCAGAAATCGAATCAACACATTGGTATCCAGTGCGTTCATGATTGTTGCCGCATCCTTTCGCCAATGGCCTCATCCATCTCGTCCACCGTTGCATGGATTCCGTTGTTTGCCTGTTTGAGACACCCGAATACCGTATCCACATCCTTGACCACTGGCCGCATCAATACTTCATGCTCACCCACCAGAGAAAAATCTATTTTATCTCCTGTATGCAGATGTAACTTTTTCCGCACACTACTGGGAATTGTGATCTGCCCCTTACTGGTTAACGTAGCTAATGGCATAAAATCTCCTTACAAACTTACTATTGCCTTACTCTCATGCAAGGATGCTAAGGAATCAACAGAATTCATGCTTCTTCGGACTTGTCCTTGATATCCAGCCTGAAATTAAAGCCTTCGTAGCTCATGACCATCGTTCCGAGCTCGTGCCACGAAATTTCCTTCCCATCAATTACCATGATGGGGAGGCTGCTGCCTGTTTTGATATCCGAGGTGATGTGACCGCGCACCACCCCCTCATCGGTGATTTGATAGCGACTATACTTACCGGTTTCGACATGCTTTCTACTCAAGCCTCGTTTGATGCGGACAATGAGCTGGCCGAACATATTAAACAGGTTAGGCACGCCTTCTTCGACCTTTCTGATCAGGCAAAACCTGTAACCCTCAAGCTCATCATCCTCCGTTTTTTCGACCGCTTCCATCGAAACCAGGTCGCCAAAAAGGTGGGTCGTAAAATAAAAGAGATGTTCCTGCCCGTCAGTATCCTTGAATATTTCAGGTTCAAACGAGATATGCGTAAAATCCACGCCTGCATATTCAGCAGCTCGTTGGTTATAGCATTTTGAACAGAGAAAAATCGTTCCTTCCTCCAAAGTAAGATGTACGCCCTCAAATGGATTCACTTCACAATTGCATTGTTCACAAATCATCATACTACTTTCACCACTTCCTAAACTAAATCTCAAGCTAAGCTAAACTAATTTTTCAGATCCAGACGAGCTGATGATTGAAGTTATCCTATTGATATAAATCAATTTTTTTCTACATCCTTTCTGCAACCAACCAGTTTTATTCTGCATTTTATTCTGCAACCGACCAGTTTTATTCTGCATTTTTTTCTGCAAGTACCCATGCAGGGGCTTTGCGGGGGCCATCATTGCGAATCACTCCGGATCTTCGGAGTTTCGTTAGCAGGTTTGCGACCTTTTTTCTCTTCTGCTCTTCATCCAATGCATCGCTAAGTTTATTCAGCAATAACTTATCTATCTCATTTCGCGAGGCTTTGCGAAACTTGATCAGATAATCCGTGATCAGTTTGGCGTAGTAATCATCGTCTTGAGCTCTGGTGCGAATGTAGTCAACTTTACTGGCTGTTGCCTTAGCCACCGATGCCGAAACATGCAGATTTGGTTTTCGCCCCTCAATAAGCCCGTCACGCCGCAGGCGTTTGACCATATCATCAGTCAGCGGCAATCGTTTCTGTACACGATCCAGAGCCAGTATCTCATCCAGAGGCAAATCAATTTTCTGGATCAGTAACCGGCTGTATGCAGGATCGACCACGCTTCCGTAAACAGTCATCTTCACCGCTGCCGGGTCATCCAGATCATAATCCGGCATTGGGAAATAGCGGCGAGCCTGTCCCGTATGCATTTCATGGATACCATAACCCATAGTATCGATCATATTCAATTCAGACATCGCTTGGGCAAGGAATGAGTTACGATAGCGACGGGGTGTCTTATTACCGGAGATATAGTCACCCGGTAGCCCTTCAAAGAAATCGCCCTCGTTCTCAAAAATCAGTTTGTCCGGTTGTTCCGTAACAAGGATGCGACCATTGCGTTCATAATCCTGATGGGCAATGCAATTGTGCAAAGCTTCCAGCACTACTTTCTGGTCATACTTGGAAATTTCCACTGCAAGCAATGCATCATCAGGCAAGATACGAAGCTGAATATTGCGAATCCTCTGATAAAGAGCCGAAGTACTGAGCAGAAAAGGTGGGCCGAAGTGCTCATAAGCTCGCTCTGGCCCTTCCAGCTTCCAGCTCATCTGTGCTGGATGAGGAGATAAAAGATATGCCGACTCAGACTTGCCAAGCAAAAGCAGCGCAGTACGGGTAATCTTGCCACCCTGAGTTAGCCGGGCGCGATCAAGAAAGGTCGCCAAAGGCCAGCCCATCACTTCATCCGCAGGAAAACGATTTGAATATTTCCGAGCGTATGATTCACGCGCCTTTTCTAGCGCGGCATCGTCAAGATCACTGAGTGATGCTTTGAGCACAACCTGTGCCGACCAGTCACTCGCTTCAGTTTGCTGACGAACTTCATCAAGTTTATCCAAGCCAAGGTGAGTCAGGCTTTCACCAGCTCTGGCATAGTAATGTCCCTTCCATGCAATCGGTATTCCACGCGGTGCAGCCGGTATCTCGAATAGAATGACACGCCCGTTAGGATCGTTCAATTCGTGAATGTTGCGAAAGGTAATGCTTGGCTCTGTGCTTTGTGCAATCTGCATCTTTGTACTCTGTAATCGCTCAGTATCAGGTCGATAGTCTGATCCAGCGACTGTACGCGTTTTATTATCAACACCAAACACAAGCCAGGCTCGTTCAGCTTCGCGCAAATTGGCTTCATTTGCCAAAGCAGAAAAATAGGAACCAATCTTGTCAGTGGAATAGTCATTACCAGCCTGCTTAAACTCCACCACTTCGTTTTCCCAGGTCGCGATTAAATCGACCAACAATGACTGCAATGAATCCTGAACCATATCAGGTACCCTCCTTAGATTTCATCTATTCCCTGAATGCACTGGCTATTGCTCTTCGGCATGATGTCCGGTTCATGTCCTATTTGTCCTTCGGTACAGCGTTGCAGGCACCGACAGGCATGGCCCTTCATTACTCTAGTCATTTCAGCACCTGCCAATGTCCACCCTTCTTGGGACCTACAAACTGCAACCGCCCTTCCTTAACCATTTTTGCTGTAGCTCTTTCAACCGCACGGAGCGATTTGCCAATATGGCTGGCCACTGCGGTCAGAGTAAGATCTGGATTCTCTCGCAATACCTCAAGAATTTTCTCCGGCATTTTTACCGGCGTTTTTACCGGCGTTTCTACCGGCGTTTCTACCGGCGTTTTCTGGGTAGTTGATTCAGCATCTTCACGCCGAATGATTGCCTTAAAGATGCAGCCATCCCGGTCATCCTCAAAATCAATAGTCGGCCATACCTCTAAAGCGCGCTTGATACCGGAACCCAAGCCTCGGTACGGAAGCAAGCCTTTCGCGATAAATGAGGCCAGGATGGGATTGCGCAGGTTGGAG
>Ga0256829_1001298_pt1 | contig 20932 bp, 25 predicted proteins | sample 131447metaG_FD_185979 | JGI IMG/M metagenome (GOLD analysis project Ga0256829, IMG submission 185979) | Hydrothermal vent microbial communities from Lau Basin, Pacific Ocean - 131-447 | ecosystem: Environmental > Aquatic > Marine > Hydrothermal vents | place: Pacific Ocean: Lau Basin | collected...
CTGCCGGAATTGGGTACGCTGTCCAACTATCAGCCGCCGCTGGTGTCGCGTGTCTATAATACCGATGGCGAACTGATTGCCGAATATGCTGACGAACATCGTATTCTTACGCCATTCAAAGAGATCCCCAAACGGTTGATCAATGCTTTTCTGGCGGCGGAGGACCAGCAGTTTTATGAGCATCCCGGCATTAACCCGGCCCGTATTCTGTCGGCTGCGCTGGCCAATCTGAAGGCCGGCCATACGGTGCAGGGCGGTTCCACCATCACCCAGCAGGTGGCTAAAAATTTTTTACTGTCACCCAAGCGCTCCTACACGCGCAAAATCCGCGAGGCGATTCTGGCCTACCGCATCGAACAGGCCTTCAGCAAGGATGATATCCTCTATCTCTACCTGAACCAGATTTATCTGGGCCGCGGTGCTTATGGCGTGGCATCGGCCGCATGGCGCTATTTTCATAAATCACTCGATGAACTGACTCTGGCCGAATGCGCTACTCTGGCCGGGCTGCCCAAGGCGCCGAGTAAATATGCGCCGCATATCCATCCGAAAAAAGCTACCCAGCGCCGCAATACTGTGCTGCGTCTGATGCAGCGCACCGGGGTGGCTGATGCGCAGGCTGTGGCGAGAGCCATGAAGGAGCCTATGCGAGTGACGCCGCTGACGCGGGATAAAATGATTAATGCCTATGCCGATCAGGTCTATCGCGAGTTATCCGCGCGATACGGCGCAACCACGCTGCGTCGTCAGGGATTAACGATTATCGTTCCCTATGATGAACAGGCGGAGCTGGCGGCCATTCGCGCCGTCCGTCACGGTGTGCTGGCCGTGGAACAGCGGCAATATTATCGTTATCCGACCTATCATCCGCTCAGCGAGCGGGCCGCATTGCTGGCATCATGGCGCAAACAGAATCCAACGCCCGCCACCGACAGGCTGATTCCGGCGCTGGTAGAAAAGGTGCATAAAAATGGTGACCTGACCGTCAATGACGGCCTTCATAGCTGGCGTCTGAGCAAACCCAAATGGCACTGGAAATCGCTGTCGGGATATAAAAAAGAGGGCGCGACTGAATCAAAGCTTGCAGCTCTGCGCAGCCATCCTCGTCACTGGATTGTCGGCGATGAAATCCGTTTGCAGGGCATGGAGAAATCTGGTGTCAGACTGGCACAGGAGCCATCGGTTGAATCGGCCCTGTATGCCATTGATCTGGAGCGCGGTACGGTGCTGGCTCGGGTCGGCGGTTATAATTACAAAAAAGCCGGTTTTGACCGGGTGCGCCAGGCCATGCGTCAACCGGGCAGCGCCTTTAAGCCGTTTCTCTACACCAGTGCGCTAGCCTCAGGCATGACGCCGGCATCTATCATTATGGATACGCCGGTAGTGTTTGATGACAAGAAAAATGATGATTTCTGGCGTCCGGAAAACTACAAAAACAAATTTGCCGGCCCGGTAACGCTGCGTAATGCACTGGAGCATTCACGTAACCTCGCTTCGATCAAAGTGCTACAGAATATTGGCATCAACCATTTCCTCAATGACCTGACCAGTTATCCTCTCGGACGCAAGTTCCCGGCCCAGTTGGCACTGGCATTGGGGGCGACAGAAGTGACCCTTGAGCGATTAACAGAGTCCTATGCTGTACTGGCGAGTCAGGGACGCAGATGGAAACCGATTGTCGTGCAGCAGGTGCAGGATCGCACCGGCAAGACGCTGCATCGCGCTGTGGCCGGGACGCGCTGTCAGGTCTGTCATGTCGATCCGGTGATGGGCGTCAACGATACCATGCAACCAGCTGAACAGGTGGTTGATCCGGTTAATGCATTCCTGATTACCAATCTGATGAAAGGCGTCATTGAACACGGTACCGGGCGCCGGGCCAGAGCACTGGGACGACCTGCGGCGGGTAAAACAGGAACCACCAACAAGCAGGTCGATGCGTGGTTTATGGGCTATACGCCGCAGATTCTGACCGGCGTGTGGACAGGCCGGGATACGCCCACCTCGATGGGGCGGCATGAAACCGGCGCCAGAGCGGCTCTGCCTACATGGCTGGAGGCGATGAAGGCCTTCCACAAGGGCAAGCCGAAAAAAGATTTTCAGCCGCCGGAAGGGATTGAGTGGGTGACCATCGACCCCAAGACCGGCTTGTTGCCGGGCCCGGACAGTGAAGATATTTACCTCGAAGCATTCCGCGCCGGCACCGCCCCGACAGAGGAATCACCCGCCACGGCAGGCAAACAGGGCAACAAGGATTCCGGCTTCTTTGGGTTAGGGATGTGAGTGGAAAGGCGTAAGATGTGAGATGTGAGATGTGAGACGTGAGACGTGAGACGTGAGACGTGAGACGTGTTTTTTCTTCTCACATCTAACGTCTCACGTCTTACATTTAACGTCTAACGCCTTATATCACAACGCATTGACTTTTGCGGCCATGATAAAATCATTTTCGTGCAGACCGCCGATTTTGTGGGTGTAAAAGACAAGGGTGCAGAATCCCCAGCCATAACAGATGTCCGGGTGATGGTTTTCTATTTCGGAGATATCGCCCGCCCGCACGGCAAAGGCCTGCGCCTGCACAAAATTTTTGAATGTAAAGGTGCGGCTCAGTTTTGTCGCATCTTCATTGAGTTGCCAGCCGGCAATGGCAGGCAACATGGCGCGGGCATCAGCCGCGCGCATCGGCGGGATACCGCCTTGACACGGGATGCATGGTCTGTCTTGTAGTTTTGTAGTTTCAGGCATGGTGAGCCTCCTTGTTTTCTGTTGGTCGAGTTGTGATCATTTTCTGGACACTTTTTAAACGACATACACCCCTATCTTTTTTTGGCAGGCATCGTGGCATTCTCCGCAGCCGGTGGCGGCGCCTGATCCATGACCAGTTTATATTCAATGGCATCATTGAGGGCTCGATAGGTGGCTTCCAGCACATCAGTGGAAACACCGACCGTATTCCATTTACGCAAGCCATCCGATGATTCGATCAGCACGCGCACAGCAGCTTCAGTCGCTTCTCTGGTGGTCAGGACGCGCACTTTGAAATCGGTAAGAAACATCGTTTCCAACCCCGGATAGGCATCCACCAGCGCAGCTCTGAGCGCCTTGTCCATGGCGTTGACCGGGCCGTTGCCGAGCGCGGCGGCGTGTCGCAGCTGGCCGCCGACCCGCACCTGCACAGTGGCCTCGGATTCGGACGATTTCTCATGCCCGCGTTTTTCATCAAAAACGCGGAAGCGCACCAGCTCGAAATGACGTTTGAAACGATGCATCGAACGGCGTAGCAACAACTGAAATGAGGCATCCGCTCCCTCAAAGGCATAACCGCTGGCCTCGAGTTGCTTGATCTGCTGTAGAGCCTCGGCAAGCATCGGATCGTGGGAATCAATATCCGCATCCGGTTCCAGTTGCTGTAATTTGCTCAGGATATTACTGCGCCCGGCCTGATCGGAGACCAGAATCCGTTGTCCGTTGCCGACCAGAGCCGGATCAATATGTTCATAAAGGTCACGCTTTTTTCGGATGGCCGAGACATGAATGCCGCCCTTGTGGGCGAAGGCATTCTGGCCGACAAAGGGTTGATGCTGCCACGGTAAACGGTTGGCCATCTCGTTGATAAATTGCGATAGCGAGGAGAGCTGAGTGAGCTTTTCCGGCGAAATACCGCAGTCCATCCCAGCCTTCAGTTGCAGGATTGGAATAATAGAAATCAGATTGGCGTTGCCGCAGCGCTCGCCGATGCCATTGATAGCGCCCTGCACATGGGTGGCGCCGGCACGCACCGCCGCGACCGAGTTGGCGACGCTCATTTCACAATCGTTGTGGGCATGGATGCCGAGTTTTTGGTCCGGCAGCTGTTGTTTTACCTGCGTCACCACATCATAGATCGGAAATGGAATGGAGCCGCCATTGGTATCGCACAGGATCAGCGCATCCGCACCGCTGTCGGCTGCTGCTTGCAGTACGGCCATGGCGTAACTCATATTAGCCTTAAAACCATCGAAGAAATGTTCAGCATCAAAAAAGACAGTGTCAAAATGCTGTTTCAGCCAGGCCACTGATTCGCGTACCAGGGTCAGATTTTCCTCCAGCGTAATGCCGAGTGCCGTGGTGACATGCAGATCCCAGCTCTTGCCGAAAATACAGGCGGCATCCGCGCCGCTTTCAACCAGCCGGTTCAGGCCATGATCTTTTTCCACGGCATGGCCGGGCCGGGCGGTTGAGCCGAAGGCCACCAGTTTGCTATGCTGCCAGTCGCGCTGGCGTATCTGTTCAAAAAAGAGGTCATCCTTGGGGCTGGCTCCAGGCCAGCCGCCTTCGATCCAGTCGATACCGAAATCGGCCAGCCGATCCGCAATGCGTATTTTATCCTGCACGGAGAAACTGATACCGGCGGTTTGCGCGCCATCGCGCAGAGTGGTGTCAAACAGTTCCACACGTTGGATTGTCTCTGTCGGAGTTTCGGAATTGGGCATGATTGAGTGTGTCATAGATGAAGCGACATTTTACGCGGCAGAAATAAAAATGACACGGATTTCCTTACGGTTCATTCTTTGCGGTGAGGTTTGTGCACAAACCTCACCGCAAAGAATGAAAAGGAAAACCAAGAGGAGAAATGGATGCGAGCTATTTTGATGACAGAGGCGGGGGCGCCGGATGTTTTAACAGTGGCAGAGGTGGATAAGCCTGTTTGTGGCGACAATGAGGTGCTGGTTCATCTGATGGCGGCGGGGGTGAATCCGATTGATACCAAGCTACGTGGAAACGGGCTCTATTTTGCTGATGGTTTACCGGCGATTCTGGGTTGCGATGGCGCGGGAATCGTCGAGGCTGTTGGTAGTGAAATCAGCCGTTTTGAGCCGGGCGATGCAGTCTATTACTGTTACGGTGGATTGGGGCAACAGGCTGGCAGCTACGCCGAATATATCGCTGTGCCCGAACCTTTTGTGGCGCAAAAGCCGGACTGTCTGGATTTTATCGATGCAGCGGCAGCGCCGCTGGTGCTGATTACGGCATGGGAAGCGCTGTTTGACCGGGCTCGCATTCAGGGCGGCCAGAAGGTGTTTATTCACGCCGGTGCAGGTGGTGTCGGCCATGTCGCCATTCAACTGGCCAAACTGGCCGGTTGCGAGGTTGCCACCTCCGTCAGTTCAGAGGGAAAAGCCGATCTGGTCGCTACGCTGGGGGCGGATCTGGTGATCAACTATCACCAGCAGGACGTCACACAAGCATTGCTGGAATGGACGCTTGATGAAGGCGTGGATGTGGCGTTTGATACGGTGGGCGGTGAAGCATTCAACCAGCTGGTTGCAGCCACAAAAGTGTACGGCGATATCGTGACGATTTTACAGGTGCCGGGGAATGCTGACTGGAAAAACATTCGTTTGCGCAATATCCGCGTAAGTCAGGAGTTGATGCTGACTCCGATGGTCATGGGTTTAACGGAAGCGGCCGAACACCACGGTGATATTCTCGAACAGTGCGCCCAGTTTTTCGATCAGCAGAAGTTATCCATCTTTGTCTCCGAGACATTTCCGCTGCAGCAGGCCGCCGAGGCGCACCGCCGTATAGAGGCCGGCGGCACGTGCGGAAAGCTGGCGCTGGAAGTTACATCATTTGAAGACGTTGGTGATGAATGATCCCGACCCCGATATCACCGAATAAGCGGCTGATTTTTGTGCCCGTCCATGGGCGCGTTGATGATTTTTTGCGAAGCCATCATCATGAAAAACGCTAATCGGAGTAACAATGCGATATGAGGGCTGAGGGATTGCAACCAGAATCATTCCTTTCTGCTTGAAATTTTATGCATAGGAATGTAATATTCCATGCATAATATATGGAGGTTGATATGAGAACGACTTTAGATTTGCCTGAAAATCTACTCAATGAGGTAATGGAAGTTACACATACAAGAACGAAAACTGCTGTTATCATTAAGGCTTTAGAAGAGTTATTAAGGAAATCAAAAATATCTGACCTTAAAAAGTATCGTGGTAAAATAAGTTTGGATATAAACCTTGATGAAATTAGAGATAGGCATTAATGGCTGTATTGGTTGATACATCGATATGGGTTGATTATTTCAGGGCAGGCGATAATTCCCACAAGCTTGATGATTTGATAGATGAAAATATCGTTGTTATTAACGACATTATTCTTGCTGAGTTAGTGCCTTATTTAAAGCTGAAAAAGCAAACTAAAGTTATTAAATTGCTCCATGAAATTAACTGTATTTCATTGGCCATTGATTGGGAAGAGATTATTGAGTTTCAAGTAAGGTGTTTAAAAAGTGGTGCTAATGGGGTTGGTATTCCTGATTTGATTATTGCCCAAAATGCAAAGCAACACAGTTGCAAGGTTTACTCACTTGATAAGCATTTTCGGCTAATAAATCAGGTGTTGCAAGTGAAGTTGTATGTGTAAAAAGGTTAACAAACACATCCAGTCAAATCGAGTCGGCTGCGCCGCTGCCCCTCATTTAGATCGCTAATACTTGCACTGTTGCAGCAGTTTCCACAGGCGTTCGCCGACCGGGCCTGTCGGTTCATCGGCGCGGCGGAACAGGTACATGTCGATCTGCAGCGGATCGAGTTGTTTGCCGGAGAGGGCGAGCAGGCGGCCATCGGCCAGCTCTTCGGCGACGCGGTGCCGCGGCATGCGCCCCCAGGCTGAACCGGATAAAATCATGCCTGTTCCGCCCATTACCACGAACAGGAGAGTAAATGCTGCGTAACACCGAAACATCTTACGGATGCGTATCGATTGTCCTGCACTGGCTGATGGCAGTGGCGATTTTCGGCATGTTTGGGCTCGGACTATGGATGACTGAGCTGAACTATTATGATAAATGGTATCACGATGCGCCCGAAATCCATAAGTCCATCGGCATGTTGTTATTGTTTGCATTGCTGTTTCGACTGGCGTGGCGGCTCACCAATCCGCATCCGAAAATAGTGGGCGGGCACTGGGAAAGGCTGGCCGCGCTGGCGGTGCATCGGTCGCACTATGTGCTGATGTTCATAGTACTTGTTGCTGGCTATCTGATTCCGACTGCCGAAGGTGTCGGCATTGATCTGTTCGGGTGGTTCAAAGGAAAACTGACCTTGCATGGCGTGACCAAAGCGATTGCTATTCAGGTCAAACAGATCGGAACCGGCGCCGATCCATGGGGCGGCTACCGGCGCGGTTTTGAAGGACATACGACATTACATTTGTCCAATTACAGAATGAAGAAATCTGGCATGTTGGGGGCAGTCTCTGAAAATGTGGAACTGTTCCTCTCCATCGAAGGATTGCGCACCAAACTGTTTTAAAAGGAGGGATATATGAGTAAAGCAACCATAGCGGCGACAGAGCCGGCCATTCTGGAGCTGGAGGCTGGCACCTATTACTGGTGCGCCTGCGGTCGATCGATGAATCAGCCGTTTTGCGACGGCTCGCATGAGGGTACAGAGTTCACCCCGAAAGAGGTGATCATCACAGAAAAACAGACAGTCGCCCTGTGCCAGTGTAAACAGACACGGAATCCACCTTTTTGCGACGGTACGCATGTAGAACTATAAAGCGTTAACCGCAAAGGGCGCAAAGTTCCGCAAAGAAAGGCAAGACCGTGTTAATAGGCAGTCGCGCTGCCACCTTTGAATTACTGTGGGTTTACTTTGCGCACCTTTGCGGTAAAATGATTATGAATTATTCAAATAGGAGAAACCCATGGCACAGCTACGTATGAACGTACAGGCTCCGATTGATCGCTTGTTTGCAGAAAGATGGAGCACGCGCGCCTTTCATCCTGACAAGCCGGTTGAAAAAACTGAGATCGCCGCTTGTTTGGAAGCGGCGCGCTGGGCGTCATCCTGTTTCGGCGAGGAGCCGTGGCGCTATATCATCGCCGACCGTTTTGCGGACGCGGAAAGCTGGAACAAGGTGCTCTCCGCGTTGATGCCGAAGAATCAGTTGTGGGCGCGGCATGCGCCGGTGTTGATAGTGGCTGTGGCTGAACACACGTTTTCCCATAATGGAAAGCCGAACCGCTGGGCCGAATATGACACGGGGCAAGCTACCATCTGTCTGTGCCTGCAAGCGGCAACGTTGGGGCTGGTCACGCACCAGATGGGCGGCTTTGATGCTGATGCCATGAAACAACATCTGGCGATTCCCGAATCCATGCATGTCATGAGCGTCACGGCGCTGGGTTATCGGGGTGAGGTGGAGGCGCTGGATGCCGATTTTGAGCCCATAGAGAGCGCATCGAGAACGCGCAAACCCATGCAGGAAATCGTGCATGCCGGTCACTGGGGGCAAGTGTGGCAACCGCCTGCAGGGGCAGGCTGGGAAGCGCGTTATCAGGAGACTTCGGTGGAGCGATTGCCATGGTTCCATCACGGTCTTGATGCTGATTTTGAACAGGCGCTGGCGCAGTTGGAACTGAATGAAGGGGATGTACTCGATATCGGCTGCGGCCCCGGCACGCAAAGCATTGCATTGGCCAAACGCGGCTTTACGGTAACGGCCAGCGATATATCGCGCAGCGCTATTGAATCGACCCGATTGTTGGCTGAGGCGGAAGGGATGTCGATAGATTGCCGGGTCGATGATGTGCTGGATTCAAAGCTGACCGCCCCGTTCGATCTGGTGCTTGATCGCGGCATATTCCACTGTTTCCCCGACCCAGTTGATCAACAGGCCTACCTGACCACGCTAAAGCGCCTGCTTAAACCACAAGGCATATTGCTGCTCAAATGTTTTCATAAGGATGAGACCGGAGAAATGGGACCGCCATGTCGTTATGATGAAAGCGATATCCAGCGCCTGTTTGCCGATGGTTTCGAACTGATTGAGGCGCACAACACGCAGTTCCAGTCTACAGCCATGGAAACAGCGCCAAAAGCACTGTTCTGCATCATCAGAAAAAAGTAACCAGAAAACAGACAACACAACAGGAGCAACAATGACTGATTTATTCTCGCCCGTTGCATTGGGCGCCAACACACTGGCCAATCGCATGGTCATGGCGCCGATGACGCGCAACCGATGCCTGGACACCGTGCCGACCGATCTCACGGCCGAGTATTACCAGCAGCGGGCAGGCGCCGGGCTCATCATAACCGAAGGTGCACAGATTTCAGAACAGGGCATTGGCTATCCGGCCACGCCGGGCATCCACACGCCTGAACAGATCGCGGGCTGGAAGAAGGTTACCACAGCGGTGCACGATGTCGGCGGCCATATCTATTGCCAGCTATGGCATTGCGGGCGCATCTCGCATCCGGATTATCACGGTGGTGCGAAACCGGTTGCGCCATCTGCCGTTCAACCGGCAGGCCAGGCATTCACCTATGAAGGGCTGAAAGATTTCGTCGAGCCACGGGCTCTGGAAACAGCAGAAATAGATGCCATTGTTGAACAATATCGTCATGCCGCGGCCTGCGCCATGAAGGCCGGCTTTGATGGCGTGGAACTGCACGCGGCCAACGGATACCTGCTCGATCAGTTTTTACGCGATGGTGTTAATCAACGCAACGATATTTACGGCGGTTCAATTGAAAACCGCACTCGCCTGCTCAGAGAAGTGGCAGAGGCTGTCGCAGACGAAATCGGAGCGAATAAAGTTGGCGTGCGTATCTCGCCGGTGAATATATTCAATGATATGCATGATTCCGAACCACAGGCCTTGTTCAATGCAGTTGCCCGCATGCTTTCGGGCGTCGGCGTTGCTTATCTCCATGTGGTTGAAGTCAGTCTGCTCGGTGAGCCGGATGATGCGGTGGATATGACGCAGATCCGCGAGCGTTTTTCCGGTCTGTATATTGCCAATGGCGGTTATGACCAGGCGCGCGGCCATGCTGCGATTGCACAAGGTAACGCTGATCTGGTGGCCTATGGCACTCCCTATCTGGCCAATCCTGATTTACCTGAACGCTTCAAACAGGGCGCGGCTTTGAATGAAACAGATCAGACCACCTTCTACGGCGGCGATGCGCACGGATATACCGATTACCCAGCCTTGACCGGCTGATCAGCATGAACACGCCGGCTCACGCCATCATCAACCTGCTGCTGTTTCGCAAATCTGCTCGTGAAACCCATGCGGTGGCCATTGTGGCTGGTGCACTGCTGCCGGATGCGCCGATGTTGGTGTTTTATCTGTGGGCCAGACTGTCGGGCATGAGCGAGCGGACGATCTGGCACGACGGCTATTACGACCCCGGTTGGCAGGCGCTGTTTGACGCCTTCCACTCCTTTCCGCTGCTGGGGCTGGCATGGCTGCTGGCATGGCGTGCGCGCATGCGTGCGTTATCGCTGTTTTTTGCCAGCATGGTGATGCATTCGTTGTTCGATTTTCCGTTTCACCACAATGATGCGCATCGTCACTTCTGGCCGCTGTCCGATTTCCGCTTTCTCAGTCCGATCTCCTACTGGGATCCGGCTTACTACGGGCAGTATGTTTCAGTGTTGGAACTGCTGGTCGTGGTGGCCGGCGGCGCATGGCTGTTGCGCACTGCGGAATCTCCAATACTGTTTCGTTGCACGGCGGCGGTGTTGTTCATCTACCTCGCATTCTGGGCTGTTGCTGCGGCCATCTGGATATGAGTCGAACAAATTGGGGGCGATCTGAATAGTTACAACAGGAGGTTGGCATGGGCATGATGATTGATGGTAAGTGGGAGACGGATGATGGCAAATGGGCCGCCAGGGATGGCAGCTTTCAACGTGCCGAATCACAGTTCCGCTGCGCAGTGGGCGATGCATGTCATCCGGCGGAAAGCGACCGCTACCATCTCTATGTCAGCCTGGCCTGTCCGTGGGCGCATCGCACCCTGATTTTTCGTAAACTGAAAGGGCTGGAGTCCATTATTCCGGTTACGGTGGTGCATCCCCATATGCTTGAGCAGGGCTGGCAGTTCGCCGAAGCGGAGCCGCTGTACGGGTTTACCCGTGTCTATCAGATCTACGCTCTGGCCGATCCGCATTATAGCGGTCGCGTCACCATTCCCCTGCTATGGGACAAGCAGCAACAGTCCATTGTCTGCAACGAATCGGCTGAAATCATCCGCATATTTAACAGTGCATTCAATGCGCTGACAGGCAATACGGATGACTACTACCCTGAAGCGCTGCGCGATGAGATAGATGCCATCAACCGCTTCGTCTACGACAATATCAACAACGGCGTCTACAAATGTGGTTTTGCCACCGTACAACGGGCATACGAGAAGGCGTTTGACAAGCTGTTCGCGGCTCTCGATAGCGTGGAGGAGCGCTTGTCCGGGCAGCGTTATCTGCTCGGGGACCGACTCACAGAGGCGGATATTCGCCTCTTTACCACGCTGATCCGCTTCGATGCGGTCTACTACGGCCATTTCAAATGTAATCGCAATCGCATTGCTGATATGCCGAACCTGTGGCGCTATCTGAAGCGCCTCTATGCCATGCCGGCCTTTCACGATACGACCGACTTCGGCCATATAAAAAAGCATTACTACTATTCGCATGAATCTATCAACCCGACCCGCATCGTGCCCAAAGGGCCGCTGCTGGCACTGGAGTAACGGGAAAATGCAGATCCTCCGATTTCCCGCCGAAGCCTTTGTCGCCTCGCTGGCAGCCGCAGATAAACCGGGTTTTTCAGAACGGATGCGGGACGATATCGCCGCTCTGCCTGAAGATTGCTTGCCGCTGGCTGCTGCGATGGCGCATGGATCAATGCCGGTGGCAGGCAGTGTTCGTCCGGTGATTTATGCCGTCGAAATAGATGCTGAGGTGATCCGGGTGCATGTGTCGCTGTTTTATCACAGCATCGAGGCCGGATGCGCCTGCGAGAACGATCCGACGCCGATCAATGATCTTCAAGAGTGCGCCGACTGTACCCTCGAACTGCGGCCGGCAGAAGGTTTGTACCGGTAGCGTTGGAATGGTAGTTTGGTAATCAACAGGTTAAGTGTTCATGTTGTTTATGGAAAAATTAGCCACGAATGACACGAATTAACACGAATTAAAAAGCAAGATACAGGTGGCGATTTGAGGTTTTTATTTGGTTCCGGCTATGCTGGGTTAGGAGGATGATCAATGAGTCTGCAACGCATTTCTGCCCTGACTGTGCCGGAGGGTGATGGCGTCACGGTTCGGCGACTGATGCCTGTGCATGGCCTACGCAATTTCGATGTTGTGATGACGAAACAGGCTATGTGGCACTGGATTTGAGGCCTTGTGACGGACTACACTGCGGGCATGAGCAAACAAGTTCCTCATCGAGAGCATCTGATTACTGGCCTTGGCGCATTTTTCGGCATCGCCTGTTGCTACGGTATCAGCAGTCTGTTTGTGAATGCTGCATCAACAGCGCTGATTATTGCTTCGATGGGAGCCGGTTCGGTATTGCTGTTCGCAGCGTCGGATTCACCGCTGTCCCAGCCGTGGCCGGCTATCGGTGGGCACCTGTTCTCGGCTTATGTTGGCGTGGCCTGCGCCCGATGGGTTCCTGAGCTGTGGCTGGCTGCTGCGATGGCAGTGGGGCTGGCGGTTGTGGTGATGCATTATACGCGTTGCCTGCATCCGCCGGGCGGCGCGACAGCGCTGGTCGCTGTGATCGGCGGGCCGGATATTCATGCGCTGGGCTTTCACTATGTGTGGACACCGGTGATGCTCAATGCCGTCACCCTGTTCCTGTCGGCACTGCTGTTTAATATGTGGAAAACCAAAAACATTTCATCGCAGAGTACACAGAGTTCTGCAGGGTAAGGGCCGCGGAAAAAATAAAACATCCAGAAAACATTTTCCCTAACCATCTAAACTACAACCATCCTAAATATCTTGTCTTTGCTTTTCATCTGTGGTTCTGCCTTTGATTTTACTCTACGAAACTCTGTGGTGAAAGCCTTCGATTCTGAATGTCATGATCTTAGTTTGGGATCGAAATAGTCGCGTAATCCCTCGCCAAGCAAATTATAGCCCAGCACAGTGGTCAGAATGGCCATGCCGGGATAGACTGACAGCCACCAGGCAATTTGAATATTATCCTTACCATCGGTGAGAATATTGCCCCATGAAGGGTTGGGTGGTTGTACGCCGAGGCCGAGGAATGACAGGCCTGATTCCACCAGTACAGCGCCGGCAACGCCCAGAATTGCAGAGACCAGTATTGGTCCCATGGCATTGGGTAGCAGATAGCGCCACATCATGCGAACAGGTGCTACGCCGAGGCTCTGCGCCGCCAGTACAAATTCCCTACCGCTTAAACTCAGGAATTCCGCTCGTACGAGGCGGGCCACGCCCATCCAGGAGGTCAATCCGATGACAATCATAATATTCCAGATCGACGGCTCCAGAAAAGCGATGACGGCCAGGATAAGAAAGAAGGTGGGGAAACAGAGCACCATATCGGTAGCGCGCATCAGCAGGGCATCAATGCGGCCGCCGAAATATCCGGCTACGGCCCCCAGCACCAGCCCTACCAGCATGGAGATGCCGACTGCCACAAATCCAACGGCCAGTGATACGCGTGCACCGAACAGCATACGCGAAAACACATCGCGTCCCAGTGTATCGGTGCCGCACCAGTGCTGCCACGATGGCGGCATCAGGATGACGCTGACATCAATGTCAGTAGGGTCATAGGGCGCAATCCATGGCGCCAGCAAAGCCAGCAGCGCCACACTTGCGACTATGGAGCCGCCGACCAGAATCAGAGGATGCTGACGGAGTATGCCGATCACGACCTGTTACCATGGCGGATACGTGGATCGGCCCATGCATAGGAGAGATCGGCCACCAGATTGCCCAATAGCGTCAGCACTGCGCCGATCACGGTTATACCCATGACCAGCGGATAATCACGCGACAGCACCGATTCGTAAAACAGCTGACCCATGCCGGGCAGCGAAAACAGCTGTTCGACGATGACCGAACCTCCGATCAGACCGGGAATGGAGAGGCCGAGCAGGGTGATGATCGGCAGCAGGGCATTTTTCAGCGCCAGCCTGTAGTGAATATCCCGTTCGGACACGCCCATGGCGCGCGCCGTGGTGATATAGTCGGCCCGAATCACATCGAGCATGCCGCTGCGCATAAATCGGCTCATGCCGGCAAGGCCGCCTATGGCTGAGATAAATACCGGCATGATCAGGTGTTTTAGCATGTCCTGCTGCTGTTGCCAGAAGCCCATCTGATGCCAGCTGTAATCATGCAGACCGGAAATTGGCAGCCAGTTCAGGTTGACCCCGAGCCCGATCATCAGCAGCAGGCCGAGCCAGAACGAGGGGATGGCGAAGCCGACAAAGACAAACAGCGTCATGCCCTTGTCGAACCAGGAATCGCGCCGCACGGCGCTGGCCACGCCGATGGGAATGGCGATGGCGATAATCAGCAGCATGGCCAGCACATTGATCCACAGGGTGACCGGAATGCGTTCGGCAATTTTATCCAGCACCGCTCGTCCGTCAGCCGAAAATGATTGTCCGAAATCCAGCACTGCCAGCTTTTTCAGCCAGTGCCAGTATTGCACATACAGCGGCTGATCCAGCCCATAATAGGAGCGCAGGCGTTCGATATCCTGAGAGGAAACCTTGGGGTTGAACTCCTGTCCGACCACGCTGGGCTCGCCCGGCGCCAGGTGCATCATGCCGAAAGAGATCATGGTGATACCGAACAGTAACGGGATCATGCCGGCCAGACGTTTAAGAAGATATGCGGTCACGGGCTTATTCTAGCCATCGTTGCGGGCAATGCCATATGCAATGTCGCCTGCAATTGTTTTGGCGTATAAGATTTATTGTTGCATGCCACACAGGCATCAGTAAGCTGAGCGGGATCGTTCGATCCGTGGAGGGATGATATGATTAATGGCTCATGTCTGCGTATTTACCTGACTGAATCCGGTCGCATTGATGGCAAGCCGGCTATGGAGGCCATTCTGGGGCTGTGCAGGGATGCCGGACTGCGCGGCGTTTCAGTGGTGCGTGGTATCGAGGGTATGGGGGCGCATGGCGTCCATTCGACTTCGTTCTTGGCCCTCTCCAGTGATCTTCCCCTGCTGATCGAAGCTATTGACACCACCAACCGGATAGACTCGGCCCTTGAACAGATGCGACCGCATCTGGGTGAATGTTTAACGGCGGTGTGGCCGGTGTCGCTGGTTCGTAACGGACAACTGGATGGAGATCTGGATGGAAATGACTGATTTGTTGAGGAAAGTGCCGCTGTTTTCCGAACTGGATGAGCGAGAGTTGGCATCTATTGCGGCACTGGCGAGCAGTATTGATATCTGCAAGAAAAGTATTGTGGTGCAGGAGGCTGATCCGGGTGATTCGATGTATGTGATTCTCAGCGGCGAAGTCAAGGTGTCGACCTACTCCGTGGATGGCCGCGAGGTGGTGCTGGCATTGCTGGGCAAGGGCTCATTTTTTGGTGAAATGTCGCTGCTGGATGAGCAGCCGCGTTCCGCCAATGTCACCACCATGCAGGATTCCACCTTTGCCAATATCCGCCGACGTGATCTGGTGCCGGTATTGATGGAGCAGCCGGCGATTGCACTGAAATTGCTGACGGAAGTTGCAGCCCGGCTGCGTAAAACCAGCCGCGTGCTGGAGCGCATCAGCAGTATGGATGTATCGCATCGGTTGTATGCCTATCTGGTGGATCACTGTTTGCGTTTCAGTCAGCCTGATCAGGATGGCCGCTACAACACGGTGTTGCCGACTCATCAACTGCTCGCCGATCAGTTATCGACCAGTCGTGAAACCATTTCGCGCGCCATCAGTCAGTTGAAAAAAGATGGTATTCTTGTGCAGGGCGAGCGGCGAGGCAATATGCTTGTCGATGTGGAAGCGCTGGAAGAGAGGCTGGATGATATCTAGTCCGGGCTGGCCACGAATGGCAGTATGAACACGAAAAAACGGCCCCTTCTTGCGAAGGGGCCGTTTTAAATGAAGTGCAGGATTTTTTAGGCCTGCACGGATTCGATAACTTGGGCGATGCCTACCGTTATCGTAAATGCCAGCGTACCGCCGGCCAGTGTATACATCAAATGCTTAATACTGTTCATATCATCCTCCTTCAAGGGTGGCGGGCGTTCTTCTGTTCCCGCTTTGGATAGGCGAACGATAGGAAGTTCGCATTAGAAACAGATGAGTTGTTTATTAGAAAATATTTATATTTCAAATAGTTAGTGATATGGGTCACAAAAGTGAAGCACAGGTATTTCCTCGTGTTGTCATAAAGGCCTGAAGTTTCTTTATTTTTTATCAACTCCACTCACGCGAACATGCGTAACAGCATGAGGATAGATAATTTTTCCCGGGGTTTGCCGTGTTTAGGGCAAACCTTATCAAAACCCTTGCTCAAGGCAGCCTTGGCAAGGATATATCGCACGTCTGAAAAGGAAAACTATTTCTTCCCCGAACCATATGCCGACGTTCGGGGGTGTTTGACAGTTTTATGGCATACAGCCATGTCACCGCCGCCGCCATCATACAAAAGTTGAAATGGTTTTTCACAGCATATGCATTACGGGTCTGACTTCGACTGGAACCGATGTCCTGTTTGAGTTCTTTAAATCCTGATTCTATTTTCCAGCGCGCCCCGTAGAATTCGATGATCTGTTTAATGGAAAGTGACAAATCCGTAGTGAACAGAGCAACCCACTGCGTATGTCGATAAACGAAGACAACACGAATGGGGCAGCGAAGGGTCTGGAGCATGACCACTGTCGCACTCATCATTACTTTCCGGCGTTTGCCACAGAGATAAACCGTTTTCTCTTTTGCCTCTGCCTTAAGCTTGGAAGCCATATCGGAGGTTGAGCCAAGTCTTTCTCCATACTTGCGCGTCCTGCCAAGCTGCTTTGCACCTGAATTCAAGTCATAAGTGCAATCTCAAAGACTGACTTCATCTGAATCCCTGTGTTTTCCTCAAATGCCTCATAGGGTGTCTTGAACCCCAGGCACTTTTTAGGGCGGTCATTGAGCTTATGAACAGCCTCAAGAACGTCCTTTGTCGTGATTTCCAGCAAGCTCATTGCCTTGGGAAAGTACTGCCGCAATAGACCATTGGCGTTTTCGTTCTGACCACGTTCCCATGAGTGATATGGCTTGGCGAAATAAGTCTTGCAATCGAGTGATTTTGCGATTGTTTCATGAAACGAAAACTCCTTACCATTGTCAAAAGTAATGGTGTGAACTAGCTCCTTTATGGGCTTCAGAAGCTTAATCATAGCCGCCGTCACACCGTCTGCTTTTTTGCCATCAAGCGGCGCCGCTAGGCGAAGTTTTGATAAGCGGTCATCCATTGTGACAATGGCTCCCTGGTGTCCCTTGCCAATGACTGTGTCCGCCTCCCAGTGACCAATGCACGACCGCTCATTCGCCTCTTTGGGACGCTCATCAATATCCGTTCGATTGGGTATTCCAGTACGATTATGCGCTGATCCGTAACGCTTTCTGTAGGTTTTATTTTGATGACGAAGATGCTTGTATAACAAGCCTCCAGACTCTTTATCCACCAACACAAAGTTGTATATCGTCTCGTGATGAAGGCTGATTACGCCGTCATGCTTTAATCGTCCAGCGATCTGTTCAGGACTCCAATCTTGTTTCAAATACTTAGTGATCAAAGTCTTGATATCATCGCTAAGTTTGACTGCTTTTGGCTTCTCTTTATGGCGTATACCGGCCTTATTATCAGCTTGTTTGTAACGATAGCCACGCTGCCATGTGTTGCGAGATAACTCCCGCGATACCGTGCCTGGAGAACGATCCAAAGCCGAAGCAATATCCTTCTGTAAAGCCCCTTTCTTGCGCTCTACATAGATGTAGTGTCGTTCTTCTAAACTCAGTTGTTTATATGCCATAAATAACACCTCAAAATAGGTTCTAATCGCTGCCAGCATGCCTAGTACGATGAAGCTGGCAAGAGCTGATTACTAGCGATTGCGCTTATGATACGAATTCAGGGCATGTCTTTTCGATGGCATGTCGTATAAAGTAATATTGGAGCGCAGGTGGGTAACTTTCGTCAAACCAAACAGATGCGTAAGTGTACGCAAAAGATTGGATGACATTAGACTCCTTTGGCTTGGAATATTGACAACTTACGCTGTAAATATCCTACTACGGAAGAGCTTGGATGCAATGGAATTAATTCGTAACATATTGATATATCTAGGCTATTTTGGCACAAAAATTGCGAAAAGCACTTCGCAAAAATTATGCCAATAACTGCCCATTTAATGGACAAAAATTCTAAACTTGGTTGGCTACAATTCGGACGCGTTAAAAACAGTGAAACTTCAGGTATTTAAAAGAAAAAGGCCTGCCATTTCAGGGGAGAGGGGTGAGAAACGGCAGGCCTTCGGGGATAGAATCGTTGCAGAAGCTTTAGCCCCATAAAACTGAACCCTTTCTCAAAGGTGGGAGCCGCATCCTGACATCAGGTATCCGATAAGGGATTCACACAGCCAAGATAGTTGGGCTTCCGTTCAGTAGATATAGGCTCAAAGCTACAGGCCAAAATACCTCTGCAACGAATGTGAGTAGACGCTATAAAATCTATGCTTCCAGGTCAAGCTTTATTCCAGATTATTATTCCTGATTAATACCTAAATTTATTCATCATGCATGTGCCGGTATACATGCAGTGCTGCAACGCAGTCCGCAATAGCTCTGTGCGGCAACATTCCCTCCGCCGGTACATATCCTGTTCGTCTTGCTGCATTAGCAAGTGTCTGCCATTTTCAGCTCTGATGTTTCTTATTCCATTCACCAAAATATTCTGCGTACTCAAGCATGATACAACGGACTGATGCCGGTTCTAACTTTATTCTTACTTTTGATTTTCGTGCGCTCTGTCTGAGTAACCGCAAATCATAATCAGCATTGTAAATGAGCAATATCTTGCTTTGAATAAGCCCCTCTAATTCGTCCGAAATTTCAGAAAAGTCAGGAGCATTCAAAAGGTCATCATCAGTGATACCATGAATTGCAGTAGCATCTGATGGAATCGTTATAGTGGGTTTCACAAGCGTATTCATGACTGTCTCACCACTGCCATTAATAATGCCAATCTCAATGATTTCGGCATCATCTCCAAGACCTGTGGTTTCGGTATCTAATACGAGAATATCTGGCATAGGTTGAATGCTATGCATTACTCAGCATTCATACAAAGGGCATCCGGATGAACCTCTTACCTGCTGTAGATAACACCTTGCTAAAAGTTTTGAATATCGGAAGTTCGTTTGTATAAATTAACCTACACCACTATATGTTGTGCTATTAGATTGAGTCTATAGATATGGTGCAAGCACCGGCACTATAGATAAATCTATAGTGCCGGTGCTTGCTCAGGGGTTACACCCCCGAGATCCTTTTAACCACTTCAAAGAACTTATTTAACAGCATCCTTCAAAGCCTTGCCAGCTTTAAACTTTGGTGCTTTCGATGCAGCCACTTCAATAGGTTCACCTGTACGAGGATTCCGAGCTGTACGGGCTGCACGCTCTGTAACTGAGAATGCACCGAAGCCAACGATGTTTACAGCATCACCGGCACCTAATGTATCAGTAATACCGGATAGGATCGCCTCTACAGCAGATGTTGCTGATTCTTTGGATAAATCTGTTGTCGTTGCTACGTGATTAATTAAATCTGTTTTGTTCAATTGAATATCTCCAAGTAATTATTAATAGTAAATTGGCAAGCACTGCATGCGTTGCATACATTCTGCTCTTGTTCTTGTAAAAAAATTAATATGATGAGTGAAAATAAATCATAGTATCTGCAACACTAAATCAGGAGCTATATTATATGCCAGTAAAATTAAGAATCGCACTACTCATCGATTGCGATAATGTGAGTCAGAATTGTATTGAAGGTGTTCTTGAAGAACTCTCAAACTATGGTGTTGTTAATGTTCGTCATGCTCATGGTGATTGGAACAATTCTTGTCTTACTGGCTGGTCTGAAAAGTTACATCCAAATGCTATTCGCCCTATGCAGCAGTTTGCCTATACGAAAGGGAAAAATGCAACAGATTCCGCCATGATTATTGATGCGATGGATATTTTATACAGCAAAAATATAGATGCCTTTGCATTAATGACCAGCGACAGTGATTTTACTCCGCTTGTGCTCAGGATACGAGAGAGCGGTTTGCCCGTATACGGCTTTGGCGAAAAGAAAACACCTCAGCCATTTGTGGATGCTTGTTCTCTATTTATTTATACAGAAAAGCTTTCTTCAATCGCTAATAATAAAGATGAGAAGAGCCCAGTCTCCCTGAAGAAAAGCAAAAAAGAATTAAGAGCTGATACTTCCCTGGTTCGCCTTATGAGAACCGCCGTTGAGCAAACAGCGGATGATGATGGTTGGGCTAACATGGCAAAAGTCGGAGCGTATATTTCGAATAACAGTTCTTTCTCGCCGATTAATTATGGATATAAACGCCTTGGAGATTTAATCAAAGTGAGCGAGTTATTTAAAGTGGAAATGAGGCATGAAGGTTCGGTTATGTATATCAAAGATGCACGTACAAAAGAATAGCTAAGTACCCGCAGGCACCCATTGCCGATCCGGCCTCTCCAGCAGATGCCTGCTATGACCCTCTCTGCGCTCGGATCTCGTGCCTTCAGTGTTAGCCGGTCGAAGCTCTATCCCAAGATCCGATATTGACATTGGATAGTCGGTGTAAGTATTTTGTTTGTATGGTGTTTTGTAAAATCATGTAGTTACCTTGTTTGTGGTGAGTGATTTTTCGGAAAGTCAGGCGAATCATAGATTTGCGGCGAACGCCGTATGTCAATGTCGTACCTTGGACTCTGGATATTCGACATAAAAAATTGAGTTCAATAGAGATGTACGAAACGTCCCCATGAGGTGGCATAATCGGCCATATATGAGCTTAATAAGATTGCAAGGTAGTTGGGATAGCCTCTAACGGAAAA
>Ga0256829_1001299_pt1 | contig 20932 bp, 18 predicted proteins | sample 131447metaG_FD_185979 | JGI IMG/M metagenome (GOLD analysis project Ga0256829, IMG submission 185979) | Hydrothermal vent microbial communities from Lau Basin, Pacific Ocean - 131-447 | ecosystem: Environmental > Aquatic > Marine > Hydrothermal vents | place: Pacific Ocean: Lau Basin | collected...
CGCAGAGGAACTCAACTACGGAGTCGATCTATCAACCATCTGATAATGGTATCAGGTTGGTGGGGTAAAGGTGCCCCATCAACCATTAAATCCGTATACCCTTATAAAATTAGAGTTTGTTTCTAATTACTCGGCTATACCCGCTAAGTGAAGCACAAACGCATATTCAAGGGCTGTAGACTCAAAACGTTTGAAACGGCCTGATGCACCGCCGTGCCCTGCTTCCATGTTCGTCTGGAACAGCAGCAAGTTGTCATCAGTTTTGTACTCACGAAGCTTAGCTACCCACTTCATCGGCTCAAAGTACTGTACTTGTGAATCATGCAAACCTGTGGTTACCAACATGTGTGGATAATCCTGCGCTGCCACTTGATCATACGGTGAATACGACAACATATAAGCGTACTCGTCTGCATTTTCAGGGTTACCCCACTCGCTATATTCTCCAGTAGTAAGAGGGATACTAGCGTCACTCATAGTCGTTACTACGTCGACGAAGGGCACATGCGCACTAATTGCGGTGTAAAGTGACGGCTCCATGTTGGCAATAGCGCCCATCAATAAACCACCGGCACTTCCGCCCATGGCGAATACGCGATCTTTGTCAGCGTAGTTTTGCGCGATAAGACCTTTGGTCACATCGATATAGTCAGTAAAGGTATTAATTTTCTGACCCATCTTGCCGGTTTCGTACCATTCACGCCCCATCATTTGACCGCCGCGAATATGAGCAATGGCAACAACAAAACCGCGATCTAACAACGATACCCAACTGCTTCTAAAGGTGGGTTCGATGGTTGAGCCATAAGAACCATACGCATATTGATACAAGGGGTTAGTACCGTCTTTTTTGAACGTCGATTTTTTATACACTAAAGAAACTGGAACAGAGACACCATCTCGCGCTTCTATCATGACACGCTCAGACGCGTACATGCCGGCATCAAAGTCATCAGAAACTTTATTTTGCTTTTTCAGTGTAAACTCTAGGGTATTCAGGTCTACGTCATAAATACTTGGCGGTGTAGTCAGCGAGCTGTAATAAATACGCACGTGATCAGCGTCTGCTTGCGTGTTACCCGTGAAGTAAGCGCCAAACACAGGATCTTCTGTAGGAATAACAACGTGCTCGCCTGTGGTCAGGTTATGCGCTACTAAACGCAGCATGCCGTTCACTTTCTCTTTCACGACGAGGTGATTACCCATCACCGTCATATCTTGAATGAAAACATCAGGGTTATGGGCAACTACATCAACCCAAGCACTAGTGTCTTGTGTGTTTTCACCGCTGACTTTTACGATACGGAAGTTCTTTGCATCTAAGTTAGTGCGCACATAGTAATCATCACCTAACTTAGCAATATCGTATTCATGCCCGTCTTGAATCGGCAAAAACGTTTTAGTTGGTGCAGTGGGATTATCCGCATCAATAACCGTTACCCCACCTTTATCGGTGTGGCTATGATAAATGTAGATATCACTTCTGTCTTTACTCTCACCAAGGAAGGTATAAAACGTTGTGTCTGTTTCTTCATAAATTAAAACATCGTCAGACTGCGGTGTGCCCAGCGTATGACGGTACACTTGATAGCCCAACAGGGTTTGTAGGTCTTTCTTTATGTAAAATAAAGACTGGTTGTCATTACCCCAAAATACTTGTCCAGATGTGGTTTCAAGTACATCATCGTACATTTCGCCAGTTTCGATATTTTGTACATAAATCGTATAGATACGACGACTAAGCGTGTCTTGGGCATAGGCCATTAGCTTGTTGTTCTTGCTAACAGCAATACCACCGATAGAGAAGTAATCGTGGCCTTCTGCCATTACATTTACATCAAGTAGAACTTCATCTTCTGCGTCAAGTGAAGGCTTACGAATGTAAACAGGATATTCTTTGTCGCCGGAATAGTTGGCGTTATACCAGTAGCCGTTTTCAAAATAAGGCACGGTTGAATCATCTTTCTCGATTCGTGCTACAAGCTCTTCAAAAAGTGCTTCGCGGCGTTCTTTCAAAGGCGCCAACACGGTTTCTACGTAAGCATTTTCGCTTTCTAGATGGCCAAGAATTTCTGCGTCAGTGCGAGAGTCGTCGCGCATCCAATAGTAATTGTCTACACGAGTATCGCCGTGCGCAGTCATTTCATAAGGCACTTTTTTCGCCACAGGGGCAACCGCAGTAGTATTAAGTGCGGGAAGCGTTACGATAGGTTCTTGCACCGGTGAAACCTCTGATTCTGTCTTTTCGGGGGTACATGCCGCTAGGAACATGATGCCAGCAAGTGCTGTCCATGTAGTTTTCATTGATATTCCTTGTTGTAATTGAGTTGGAACATGGTCGAGTATACTCACAATTTCATCAGCTGTTACAAGATATAGGCCCTTTGTAACAATCAGTAACAAAAAACCCCAGCAAAATAGCTGGGGTCTTGAAAGTAAGTACAACTGGTACTGAATTCGATCAATCCACTATGTCGTTTGGCATGTTGTCTCGGACTTGCTGCCACACCTTGCCACTTTCAATACCGTAATTTCTTACAATAAGTGGTACGGCATCGTAGTTGCCATCTTGAGCTGCGGCCAATAACTCAGCGTAATACGCCAAAGCAACATCACGAGCCGCTTTATGAGAGAAGAAATAGCCACCGATACGAGAATATAAGCCTCTAAATCCATTCATCATAAGGACAAATACATTGTTGTTTGATGCAAGTGCCAAATCGTGTGTTAGCTGATAGTCGAACTGCGCAAACGCTAAACCATCTTCTTCAACAGTTTTATAGCGAGCAATAATGTCAGCTGACGCTTGAGGGTTGTGGCGAATTGCACCACGAATAAATACCGCGCTCAAGTTAGTTCTAGCCGCCAACAAATTATCTACAAGTTCAGGAATACCATCTTGATCAAGCCTTGCTAGGGTTTCAAGAATATTGAGACCACAGGTTTCCCAGAAATTGTTTACCTTGGTAGGTTTACCATGTTGAATAGTTAACCATCCGTCGCGAGCCAAGCGCTGTAACACTTCCCTCAGTGTAGTACGTGTAACGCCAATTAATTCAGACAACTCGCGCTCGGCAGGCAAGATAGTGCCTGGTGGAAAACGCCCACTCCAAATTGACTCAACAATATATTCTTCGGCGAACCCTGCTGGGCTCTGAGCCTTATAAATCATACTTTCACGCCTACACGTATTTGCTTTTCTGCAACTGATTGTACCAGATGCATTGTTTAGCACAATCAAAACTATCTATCAATAATGCTGTAATCACCTAAGAATCACTTGAAATTCTTCCTTTGCGAGATTTTTTTTAAGCAAATATGCAGCTTAGTTTGAGTGGCGGGTGCATACGTAAACCGCACCTTGGGATAAGGAAGTTAAAAAGCGGATTTCACATCAGGGAAAGTCGCTGCCAAAGTACTAGAAAAACAGCTTCAAGAATTCCTAATTTATGAAAAAGCAAGCCAAAATAAAAGTTGTAACCTACATTCATCCTTTTGCTTTCGATCTAAATTTTATTGCTGACGCAGTTTTTTGTCAGGAAGGGACTACTTGCACCAAATTCTCGGTGGCGAGCCATGGCAACCTTGCTACACTTTATTAGGTTGAAACACTGGAGTTAGGAATGCGTTTAAGTCAGGGCGGTATCGCTCTCTTTTCAATTCTGCTTAGCTGTGGACTCACAGTAAGAGCTGAGCAACCCATGAGTCTGTTTGATCTTTCGCTTGAAGAGTTACTTCAGGTAGAAGTAACAAGTACGTCTTCAGTTATCGTGACCCAAAAAGATACCGCAGCCAGTGTAACCGTGGCACAACCCAATCGGTGGGAGCGACTAGGGAGCAGAAACTTAGGAGAACTTCTGGCGACATTTCCTTCAACCTCCATTAGTCCAGGCTTTGGTGCTAATCGTTTGCTAGCGGTCCGTGGTTACCTAACTAGCAGCTCCAGTTCAGGTAACGCCATACTGTTAGACGGAATTCCTCTGAGCACTCTACGAGAGAGCCATGCTATTAGCAGCATAGACAGTTATGCCCTCACAGGACTCTCTCAGGTTGAGATGGTTCGGGGGCCGGGATCTGCCCTGCACGGTGCCGATGCCTTTCACAGTGTTATAAGTTTAACTACCGCTGAAATATCCGATGAGACCGACAGTCAATTCTGGCTGGATGTGGGAAGCGAAAACTATCGTTCGGCAGCCTTCACCGCAGGGCAAAATAGCGAGAAGCAAGGTTTGATGGGCCACCTTCACTACAGTAAAATCGGCGATCAACAACTCACCTATCACTACCTTTATCCAGACTTATCAGACTCGGGTAAAGGCGTACGAAGTGGTGAACAAGAGACCATCAATGGACAAATCAAATATCGACTCAACCACGGTGATATAGAGACCCAACTTAATGCCTATTGGTTTCAAGTCGATAGTAATCAACTTCCGGGAGCCGATAATTCAGCAGGAATTATTCATTCTCAGGATAAAGATTGGTCTAACTACCAAAGCCAAACCGGCATTACAAAATTAACTAGTCGCTGGAACTACTCCTCACGCCATCAATTTCAATTAAATGGCTACTATTGGTTAAAGCAGGATGAGTTTCAAATAGACAGTGAACCCTTAGCTGTCTTCAATTTTTTCACCTCTATCGCTGAACAAAGACAAGAAAGCCACTGGGGCATTGAGCTCACTGGGTACTTTTTTCATGGAGATCAAAATTACCTAACCTATGGCTACCAATATCGCCATGCCGGCTTAGACAATTTCTCTTCCCAAACAGAGTTTGCCGATGGCAGTTACGAACAGATAATACGCCCTGAATCAGGTTATGACCTCGATACACACAGTCTATTGTTGGACGGAAAATTTCAGTTTGAGCAATGGCCTTGGCAACTGAGCTATGGCATTCGGCTGGATGAATATGAAAATTTTGGCTTACAGGCCAGTCCTCGCTTGTCCTTACTATGGCCTTTAGCCGAACAACATAGGGTTTCGCTAAACCTGTCGCGAGCCTTTCGTAAACCCAATGTATTTGAGCTGTTTGGCTCTCCGGTTTTTCAAGGAAATCCCACACTTAAACCTGAAACCCTGTCGACACTTGAACTGGCGTATCAGCAAACTAGACACAACTGGCTGTTCAACGCTGTAGCGTTTTACAATAAGTGGCAAAATGCGATTCGTTCCACAATCATCGATAGCTCAGATTTAGCCTTTGGCTTTGATAACAATGGGGAGCAAAAGTCGTACGGTCTTGAATTGGAAACTAAAGGGCGTTGGCCAGATACTGAACTTAACCTAACCGCCTCTTATATTCGCAGTCAAAATGTGTCAAACCAAGAGAGCTATGATGCTTTTCCTAGGTGGCAGTTCCAAATAGACACCAGTCATCAATTGAGCGAAAAATGGAGCCTGTTAGCCTTGGCTCGCTATCACTATCGCACCAAACACAGCGAAGGCACAGTTCTCCAACAGGGTTCAGAACGGAGCACCCATTATTTAAGAGTTGACCTTAGTAGCCAATGGCAATATTCGGAATCGCTCACGTACCAGGCGTCTATCGCCAACCTACTAGACAGAAAAAACTTCCTGCCTGGCTTTTTTGGTCTGGCGAAAAGCATGCCTGACAATGGGCGTCACCTGAAACTCCACCTGCGTTGGACATTTTAATTCATATCACTTCGTTCCTAGCACAATAACCGAAGTTTCTAGTGTGTTGTACTCAACTAGTTTTTTGCCAATAACATAAGACTCGAACCGATGTTCTGCGTCAGCACTTATCAAAATGACATGCACACATTTATATTCGATATTTCAAAGGTAAATAAAAAGGGCCTAAGGCAGTGTTAAAACACCTATTGGAGACGGTGAATTTCTTTCTCAACACACCAAATTCGTGTACATTTGATGTCGGACTATAATGACAGCAGCAAAATTGCATTAATATCGATAACTTGGCGTCGACAAACGCAACATTTTGTATGCAATAACCGAATATAAAGCTCGCTATCAAGCGACTTTGTTGCAAAAAGGAACAGGAACCCATGCAAACCTCTATGATCGGAGCGGTCTATAAGAACTTCCTGGGACACGCGCCCGATTGGTACAAAAAGACCATTATTGCCTTTCTTCTTATCAATCCAGTTTTATTTCAAGTAGACCCATATATTGCAGGCTGGACCCTTGTTATCCAGTTTATTTTTACTCTTGCAATGGCACTCAAATGTTACCCCCTTCAACCCGGTGGTTTGCTACTTATCGAAGCCATGTTCATTGGTATGACAAGCCCCAGCCATATGATGCATGAGATTGAAGTCAACCTTGAGGTTGTTTTGCTTCTCGTATTCATGGTTGCAGGTATCTACTTTATGAAAGACCTGCTGATGTACCTGTTCACTAAATTGGTGATTAAAGTTCGCAATAAGCTTGTCTTGTCGCTCTCTTTTATCTTCGCCTCCGCATTTTTGTCGGCATTCCTTGATGCGCTAACTGTGGTTGCAGTAATTATCAGCGTGGGCCTAGGCTTCTATTCTATTTACCATAAAGTTGCTTCTGGAAAAGAATTTCATTCAGATCACGATCACACGAGCGACGCAGGAGTACACGACAAAGGACACAGTGAACTCGATGATTTCCGCGCATTCTTAAGAAACCTAATGATGCACTCTGCTGTAGGTACGGCTTTAGGTGGTGTAATGACTATGGTAGGAGAGCCACAAAACCTAATTATTGCCGATAAAGCGGGCTGGAGTTTTGTTGAGTTCTTCATTCGTATGGCACCAGTAACAATACCAGTATTTGTTTTTGGTTTAATGACCACCGTTGTTTTAGAAAAAGCGCGTTGGTTTAGCTATGGGGCTCAACTGCCAGAGACCGTTAGAAAAATTCTTGTAGACTACAATGACCAAATGGACAAAAGCCGCAGTAAACGAGACACAGCGAAGCTTATCGTTCAAGCACTGATTGGTGTTTGGTTAGTGGTAGGTCTAGCCACTCATATGGCTTCTGTTGGGCTCATCGGCCTGTCGGTTATTGTTTTAGCAACGTCTACCAGTGGTGTTATCGAAGAACACGCGATTGGTAAAGCGTTTGAAGAAGCGCTTCCTTTCACAGCGCTACTTTGCGTATTCTTTGGTGTAGTTGCTGTAATTATTGACCAAGGTTTATTCCAGCCTGTGATTCATTGGGTACTTTCTTTCGAGGGTGAAACTCAAATGGTCATGTTCTACCTTGCTAACGGAGTGCTCTCTATGGTGAGTGACAATGTGTTTGTTGGCTCGGTTTATATCACTGAAGTAACTTCAGCATTAGAAGCAGGCCAAATCACTCGCGACCAATACGACATGTTAGCCGTGGCAATTAACACAGGTACCAACCTGCCAAGTGTTGCAACACCAAATGGTCAGGCTGCATTCTTGTTCTTGTTAACCTCTGCCATAGCGCCACTATTGCGTTTGTCTTACGGCCGTATGGTTTACATGGCTCTGCCATACACAGTAGTGCTAACTATTGTTGGCTTAGTCGCGACCTATGTTGGGTTAGCAGATGCAACTCAAGTACTTTACGACATGCACCTCATAGAGCACCACTCAGCGGTTGAAGCCGCCAGTGGTAGCACTGCTCATTAAGGCAAAGTATTAATGAGTAGTGTAGTCACTCGCATAAGTACATGGGCAGAGCACAAATCATCGTGGTTTGTGCTTTTTGCCACCGCGCTGAGTCTTGAGATCGCCGCTTTGTACTTTCAATACGGCATGGGTTTAAAGCCTTGTATTATGTGTATTTACCAGCGTACTGCCATGTATGGCGTGGTCGTTGCCGGTGCACTGGTACTTATCAAGAACAACAGTTTCACTCGGTTATTAGGCTTTGCTGGCTGGGCAGTTTCTTCGGGCTGGGGGTTTCTGATTGCAAGGGAACACGTGGATATTTTGGGTGCAGCAAACCCGTTTTTTGCCACTTGTGAATTTGTGCCTAATTTCCCGTCATGGTTTGCAATTCACGAATGGCTACCCGCCGTATTTGCCGCAGAAGGAGACTGCTTAGAAGACAGTTGGAAATTTCTTGATATGGGAATGGCACAGTGGATGTACTATATTTTCGCAGCCTACTTTATTGCGTTTGCGTGTGTGTTCATTTGCCGCTTATTAGATAAGAAGCCCTTTTGATCGACTTATCTACCCTCCCCTCTCGCCTTCCACCAATACAGACCACTGATGCCCCTGTAACGGTTCAGCGTATCGCCAATAAACATCTGGATATGCTTTGTGAGGCTGGCCAGCAGTCTGCGCACCACGTCAAACCTTGGCTTGGTGCGAGTTTGTGCCCTGTTACCCCCTCAGCAACCAAGCAGTGTATTCAAACCTTAGAGCAAGCAAGGGAATCAGGTTATGGACTGGCTTACCTATTGATACACGACGGCCGCTGTTTAGGTATGGGGATCATCAACTACATTCACCCTGTTCATCGCTGTGCAAATTTAGGTTATTGGCTGCGTCCAGATTCCTGTGGAAAAGGACTTGCTACTGCTATTTGCGAAACCCTTAAAAAGTTAGCTTTTGACCAAATGGATCTGTATAGACTTGAATGTTATGTAGAGCCAAACAACAAAGCGAGCTTAAGGGTTGCAGAACGTATTGGTGGTATGAAGGAAGGGCTTTGCAAGAAGCGCATCTTTGGCAGGGATGCGCTGCTTTACAGTATCGTCAGCGAATAGACTAGGTTAATCCACGTCCTCTATCGGCCAAATAGCAATATAATCTTCAAACTTGTCGATATCCACATCGCAATCAAATACGGTTTTGCCCCGTACTGACATGCCTAATTGGTGCATTTTTGTTTTCTTGCCCTTGTTCAGTAGCGGATGCCAGCTCGGCAGGCCGCGTCCTTCGTACAGGCGGCGATAACTGCAACTCGGCGGCATAAAGAATATATCTTTTAGGTTGTCTTTCGTCAGCTTTACACACTCAGGAACTAATACAGTACGCTCGTTGTATTTAGTACATTGACAAGTTTTCGTGTTGAGCAAAGAACATACAATATTCGTATAATGAATATTTTCGTCGGGTGCCAAGTGATCGGTAAATGTTTGTTCCTCAACGGTATCATCGTCAATGAATTTGTGGAGACAGCATTTTGCGCAGCCATCACAAATGCCCTCCCACTCAGACTCTGTCATTTGATCTAAGGTTTTCGTTTCCCAGTATAGCTGTGTCATTCTTTTACCACTGATGTAGAAATAGTCATATAGCTTTCAAGGCTTGCGTCAATGTTATCACCCACCTGCAATGGCCCAACACCTTTAGGTGTTCCTGTCATCACAACATCACCAGGAAGCAGCGTAAACGCGTGAGACATAAACGCGAGCATTTCACAAATGCTGGTAAGCATTAGAGCAGTATGGCCTGTTTGACGACGAACGCCATTAATGTCCAACGAGAAGTGTAAATCTTGAAGATCAGTGAATTGCTCAATAGGTACGAAGTGCGATACCGGACAACTGTAATCAAACGCCTTGGCTCGCTCCCAAGGTTGACCTTTTTCTTTGAGCGATTGCTGTAAGTCTCTTAGGGTTAGATCTAGCCCCAATCCAACTCCCCAAATTGCAGATAACACTTCATCTGCCGAAGCTTTTGTAAGCCTTGTTTTGAGTAAAAGTGCGACTTCTAACTCGTTATGACACTCGCCCTGCTGTTGTGGAATGGGAAAGGGTTCCGCAAAGTCACAAAACGCACTCTTGGGTTTAATAAATAATAACGGGCTAGTAGGCACTGCGTTGCCCAGCTCGTTAATATGGTCCATGTAATTACGACCAATACACACAGCCTTACCAACCTCTAGGTCGATGGTATGTCCAGATGCGTCTTTATGAAGGTAGGTCATATTAAAAACCCTTCTTAATTCTGTCTGACAAATAGCCCACAGATACACCAAAGTATTGTGAACGATTCCACTTCATTAAAGTGTGAAAGTTTTGGTAAACCAGATAGATACGCCCATTTTCACCATCAGGCATAATTAGAGAGGCGTTGATATCATTGGTCGGTAGGGGTGAACCGTTATAGCGTGTTACCCCCAGTGCCCCCCAATGGGTAAGCGGCTTAAACAGCGGGCGTGACAACCCAAACTCTTGTATGGGGTGAGTGAGCTTAACTTGACGCCCCCAAGTAATGTCATCATTCCATCCTTCTGATGAAAGATAGTTCGCAATGGATGCAAAAACATCAGCAGGTGTACCCCAAATGTCCTTTTTACCATCGCCATCGTAATCCACAGCATATTGCAGAAAAGACGCTGGCATAAATTGACTTTGCCCCATGGCTCCCGCCCATGAGCCTTTAAACGCATCAAGATCAATATGGCCCTCAGAAAGTATGGTCAACGCGGCAAAAAAGTTACGTTTGAACAGGGTTTCGCGACGCCCTTCATACGCAAGGGAGGCCAGTGCTGATAAAACATCAAAATTACCTTGAATACGTCCAAAGTTAGATTCATTACCCCACAACGCAACAATAAAGCGGGGTTGCACACCATATTTTGCACCTATTTCTTCCAGTAGTACTCTGTGCTCATTAAGCTTGTCCACCGCTTGTTGCACCTTCCAATCAGGTACACGACTTGCCAAATACGAATCTAGGGTAATTTTGCGTTCCGGTTGATTGCGATCTGAACGAATAACCGTCGCTCGAAACGCAATATTTTCAAGAGCACTATCTAAAAAACTGGCTTCAAAACCTTGTCCTATGGCTTCTTGTTTCAGTTCTTCAACGTATTGCACAAATCCAGCTTCGTTTTTTTCTTCACCGCGTGCTTCAGGCAACAACGCTAAGCCACAAAAAAGGGCTACTGCAACAAACCACCTAATCATAACTTGATTTCTTTATCAGCCCTTGGAGATAAGCCTTGGCTAACCCTGTGCTCTACCAGCAAATCATTCTCTTTGGGGGGCATTTGTAGGTAAAAGCCAGGATCTTGTAGGGCAGCAATAAGCTTTTCTTTGGATACGCCTGCCAATGACTCACGTTTTTCCAATGCAATTAAGGTAACTAACTCAGGAGTACCAAACTGTTTCATCAGTGCTTCTGGAACTGATTCAAAGTGGTCTTTTTTAGGAAGGTATAGATACATTCCTGCTTTTTTTCGAGTTTTATATACTGCGCAAATCATACTGATTCTCTTGATTCTACTACGGGAAACGGCCCTAAGATTCGCTCCACCGCATTAATAAACAATGGGCCTCTCCAACCCACTAATACGTCTGGTAATAGCCCTTGAACACGACATTCGTCCCATTGGAACCAGTACCACTTTAGCAGTTGGTTCAACTGCTTTTTGGAAGCAACCACTTCTACGCTTACACCTTGTTGCTCTGCAATGTTCGAAGCAACATCTTTCAAAGTGCTGAGCGTTTTCTTGTAAGTAGGCATATCAATAAGGCGCTTTACTTGGGGTAACCGCAAATGTGCCGGTGTATTTTGAAATCGTTGACGGCCCTCTTCTACCAAAGCAACAATAACATCGCCATAGCGGCGCATGGTTTGCGGAGGAATACCATGAACACGAGACAAGCCCGATTTGCTAGCTGGTAGTTTCTGCGCCACATCAAATAAATGAGACTCTTTAAATACAAAATTAAGCGCGAGATCTTTTTCTCTGGCTTTTGTTAATCGCCAACTCGCAAGCGCCTGTAAAACGGTTAGCTGTTCGCTAGACAAACGCCAGTTGTTTTTTATCTGTAAAAAGGCAAAGTCTTCCGGCACCTTGGAACGCTTCTTCTCGGCCAACTGAGCAATTTCTTGATACACCCATTCAAGCTTGTTTTTCTCTTGAATCTGTTGCTTTAAGATCTCATAGCAAGGAAGAAGATAAAGTACGTCATTAGCGGCGTATTGCAGTTGTGCTTCCCTTAACGGACGCGCCAGCCAATCGGTGCGAGACTCTCCCTTATCGAGTATTTCACCACACAAGGTTTCCACTAGCTTGGCATAACCCAAGGTTGGTCCCATTCCCAGTAAACTCGCTGCAAACTGAGTATCAAATACTGGGGTAGGAACAGCGTCAAACGCACTGAGAAACGTTTCTAGGTCTTCTGAGCAGGCGTGAAGCACCTTAATAACCTTAGTGTTCTCAAGCAAGGCAATAAACGGCAGCAGGTTTGTGATACTTATGGGATCGATAAGTACCAGCTGCTCTCCGTCATAAAGCTGAATTAACCCAAGGTGGGGCGATAGTGTTCGCGTGCGCACAAACTCAGTATCAAGGGCTATAGCCCTTTTTTGGCTAGCTTGTTCACACACACGATCAAGCTGTTCGTTAGTTGTTACCAGTTGATATTGCATAATAATTAAAAAGCCGGCGAAATGCCGGCTTTGCTAAGATCCTTATACGTGATTCACGTTAATCTCGAAGCTCCCGACGTAGAATTTTACCTACATTGGTTTTTGGTAAATCATTTTTAAACACAACGTGCTTGGGCACCTTGTACCCAGTTAAATGATTTCGGCAATGTGCGATGACATCTTTTTCTGTGAGGCTTTCGTTTTGAGTAACAACAAAGAGCTTTACTACCTCGCCACTTACTTCATGAGGAACCCCAATGGCTGCCGCTTCAACAACGTCTACGTGCATCGCTGCCACTTCTTCAATTTCATTTGGGAAAACATTAAACCCAGAAACTAGGATCATATCCTTTTTACGGTCAACAATATAGAAATAACCTTCATCATCAACAGTGGCGATATCACCCGTGGCTAACCAACCGTCTTTGAGGATTTCTGAAGTCGCCTCAGGTCTATTTAAATACCCTTTCATCACCTGAGGGCCTTTAACCCAAAGCTCTCCGGGTTCACCGTCGGCAACGGGGTTACCGTCTTCATCCAACAACTTAATGTCTGTTGAAGGTACTGGCATACCAATAGAACCTTTGTATGCCTTGATTTGCGGTGGGTTCACAGAAACCACTGGAGAACATTCAGTAAGCCCATAACCTTCAAGTAATACAGTACCGGTTATTTTTTCCCACTTTTCAGCCACAGGGCGCTGTACTGCCATGCCTCCACCAAGACCGAATTTAAAGTTGGTAAAATCAAGCTCGCCGAATCCTGGGGTGTTTATTAAACCATTAAACAGGGTATTTACGCCTGGCAATATAGTGAAAGGGTATTTGCTTAATTCGCTGACAAATCCTGGCATATCTCTAGGATTAGTAATTAGTAAGTTTTTACATCCGTATTTTACAAATACTAGACAGTTAGCGAGTAGTGCGAAGATATGATAAAGAGGCAACGCAGTAACAACGAAATCTTCTCCCTCGTCAATAACGGTTTCTAGAATACCTGCCACCTGCTCTAAGTTAGCAACCATATTGCGATGGGTAAGCATTGCGCCCTTGGAAACCCCAGTTGTTCCGCCCGTATACTGCAAGAAAGCCAAGTCACTGTTCACAATTTCTGGGCGCGTATACGTCAAGGACTGACCTTGCTTTAACGCATTCATAAAGCGAATCGCACCTTTGAGCTCATAGGCAGGCACCATTTTCTTTACGTGTTTTACAACGGCATTAACGATCCAACGTTTCGGTGCCCCAAGCATATCGCCCAAAGAGGTCAAAAACACGTGCTCTAAATTAGTATCAGCACGCACTTCATCTAAGGTACAAGCAAAGTTTTCGACGATAACTATAGCTTTTGCATCAGAATCATTTAACTGATGTTTAAGCTCGCGAGCGGTATATAAAGGGTTAACATTAACCACAACCATTCCCGCTCTTAAAATACCAAACATGGCTACTGGGTATTGAAGCAAGTTAGGCATCATGATAGCTATCGCGTCACCGCGCTTCAAACCACTTGCTTGTAGATAAGCTGCGAACTGAGCAGACAAAGTATCAAGTTCCGCAAAAGTAATGGACTGCCCCATATTTATAAAGGCAACGCTATCTTTGTATTTGTTTACGGATTGTTCGAAAATATCAACGAGCGATGCGTAACGATCTGCGTCGATTTCAGGTGATACACGAGGGTCATAATGTTCGAGCCAGGTTTTATTCACAAAACCTCCTATACATATTCTTTCGAAAAAAACGCGCCTAATAGTGCGCGCCTTTTAACAACTGGTCTGATTACTTTTGAATAGTATCTAATGTGTAAAAAAAAATAAACTATGCGGTTTACATTTGGTCAACAAAACGTCGAATTGTAGTACCAATATTGTCAGTATTTTCCATGTGAATGTGATGCCCGCCTGCAAACTGAACAAATTGCGCATTTTTAAACCACTCCTTTCTTTGCTCATAGGTTTTATTTAACTGCTTAAAGCTCGCATCGGCCCCTAGCAATAAAACAGGACATTGGATATTCCTTATTATGTTCTCCGCTTGCAATTCAGTTAAGCGCAATGGTGACTTGGTTCGCAATCGAGAATCACTTTTCCAATAAGATTTCCCAGCATCGTTTGTATCAACACTTCGTTTGATAATAGCACTTGCGTCCTCTTCCCGCATATCTGTTACGCGACATCTAGCAGCTACTGCCGCATCAAGTTCTACGTTAACCTGCTTAGAAGCATGCTTTCCTTGTCGGCTTAAAATAGACGCTCTCATCTGCTCCACTGTCGTGCTTTCTGGTTGTGTAAGTGGGCCACAAGCATCGATACTGATCAATGCTTTCACATTTTCAGGAAACAAACTGGCGTAGATACTGGCTACTATGCCACCTAAAGAGTGGCCGACAAGTATCACATCGCTCCATTGCTGCAAGGTTACCAGCTCGTGTAAGTCTTGAACGTAATCTATCTGGTTGTAATGTGCCCCCTCGGCGCGATGCTGCGAATGGCCATGCCCCGCCATGTCTAGTGCAATAAATTGAAACCCTTCCCAAAAAGGCTCAAGCGGTATTAAACTAGCTGCGTTGTCAAGAAAGCCATGAAGTCCTATTACCACTGGGCCACTGTTGTTATTGACTAGTGCGCAAAATTTTCTATTCCCCACTTGAAACGTTTTTTCTTTCATACCACCTCACTTTATTGCGGCAATGCATCGCCCCACAATCACAAAAAATTGCCACCTCAATAAAAAAGAGTGGCAAAAACCTGCCACTCTTTTCGTAAAATATTATACAAGCCTAGCGTTACACTCATTGAGAACTAACGCACACGGCTATTCCTGTTCTCTCTTTGTTGAGGCTGTGCTCCTCGAACAGATGGACGAGACTGACCTGCACGAGGGGAAATTACTATAGGCGCAGAAACCCTTGGGCGCAGTTTTACGGCTCTGTGATCGACGAATCTGACCGGACGGGGCGCATAATCATATGCCAACCACATGCGTCCCCAGGGATGGAAACGGAAGTGATACGGATAAAAGAAGGGTGAATACCAGCCACCGTGATAATTTAGGTACAACCCACTGGGGTGATAAGGCGAATCCACCCGCCACATGTGATAGTCCTCTGCAAGAACTATCGGGTATGAATAAGGTTGTTCGCCAATCATGCCAGCAATAGGAGAGCCTAGCGTGCCCAAAAACGTCACACTGCGCCCCTCTTCAAATAAGATAGGATCAACAAAACCTTCAAGCTCTGCTTTAAAACGCCCGATAGTTTCGGCCCGCTCCATTGGCTTACCGTAATTGTTTAGCGGGAAATGAACCAGTTCGACATAGGTTTTGTCGGGTTTGTTCTCTACACCAACAATTATTCCCCCCCAACGCACTGGTTTTCCTAGGGACGAAGCACTCGTAGTGACGGCTTCAGTGTAGCTAACTAACCCTGCTTCATTTTCGACTTTAATGCTTTCAGGAACAATGGCACAACCACTAAAGAGCAATACCGAAAGAATCGATAATATTTTGATATTCATACATAATCCCCTGTTGCTAGTTTTGAAAAAAAGTTACTTACTAGCAATTGATTAGTTGAGAAAGCATACAGCAACCATACGTAGATTCTACACATTTGAGTATAATTCGGAAGAAAAGTGCCGCCATTAAATATGAATTATTTATGGGATTTACACTTTTTAGGCATAGATATCTACACCAAACATAGCTTGCAGGTTCTCGCGTTCAGATTGCTTCTCGAACTGCTGATAAGAAGCGATAGCATGTTGACTAAATGAGCTGTGCTCTTCTTTGATAAAACGCTGGTAGGCTTTTGCATTGTCTGTTGATTGTTCATCAGGAGAAATAACAACGCCAACCTTACTCGGCTTGCCATTATCAGTGGACGGGCGATCGCCCACCTTCTCCACCCTGGCATTTTTTCCAGATGTAGGATCTGATAATGAGACTAGCCCTGTAGAGCGAATTTCCATTGAAGTTAAACTACCAACACTTTTTGACGCAAAAAAGTGTACTAGCAATTATCACGCCTGAGCTGTAGAAATAACCTTTACTCTCTTCCCGGAAGCTTTTTCCACGTCACTTTGTCTCGTAAGTACACAGGCTCAATATCAATAGCCTTAGTTGCCTCGCCTTTGCTGTGAGCAAGTGTACAAAGCGGTAACATGTATTCCGCATTGGGGTAAAGCACAGTGATGTTGTCAGTGTTTGTCAATGCACCAAGGGCGTCGTAGGCAGCCCAACCTGTACCGACGGCGTCAAATTCTACGTTCAATGTAGTGAGTAACTCTACAGCAGTTTCAGGCGGGCATACTTGCTCTTCTACAACTAATTCCAGACCTTTAGCAGTGTGCTCATAAACAGCAAAATACACTTCACCCATTCTTGCATCGATGGCACTAGCTACAAAGCGAGAGTTTGAAGCAACCACTTGCTGTTGAGCCATTGCCGCCAGTGTGCTCACACCCACTACTGAGTGCCCTGTACCTAGGGCCAATCCCTGAATCATACCCGTCGCAATACGCACACCGGTAAAACTTCCCGGCCCTCGGCCATATGCCAGTAAATCAAGTGCCCCCAGTGTATAGCCAGATTCAGCCAATACTTCATCAACCATAGGTAGCAAACGCTGGCTATGTTGCTGAGGACAAATTTCAAAACGACTAAATACGCTTCCTCCTTCTGTTATCAACGCTACAGAGCAGGCTTCAGTGGCGGTATCTATGGCCAAAATATTCATCGTGTTATTCATTATCAATTTTCTCTAAGAAGGCTTCTACTTCATCTAAGCTTCTTGTTCTACGCATATCCGGTAAACTGCCCACAAATGATTGGGCGTAGTGTTTAGTTACCAACCTGTTATCACAAATTACTAACACTCCTTTGTCTGACGGATCTCGAATTAGCCGCCCCGCGCCTTGTTTTAAAGTAATGACAGCTTGGGGAATTTGAATAATAGCAAAGGGATTGGCGCCTCTTTTCTTTACATCGTCCATACGGGCTTGAAGCAAAGGGTCGTCTGGTGACGCAAAAGGGAGTTTGTCTATCATCACACACACCAAATCACTGCCCCGAACGTCTACGCCCTCCCAAAAAGCGCCTGTGCCCATGAGCACGGCTTTTTCATCAGCAAGGTACGCGTCTAATAATGCCTGTTTTGTGGTGGTACCCTGTACCAAAAGTGGGTTATCAATGGCATCTTCCAACTTAGCGGCTATGTCCCTAAGCATAGCGTGACTAGTAAACAATAAGAAACAACGACCCCGGCTCGCCTTAATCAAACGTTTGGCGGTATCCAATAGGGTCTTTTTCATACCTGGGCTATTTGGTTCGGGCAAATATCTAGGTACGCACAGCATGGCTTGCTGTTGGTAGTCAAAGGGGCTGTCCAAACCTAAGGTGGCGGCATCTTCCAAACCCATTCGCCGTTGAAAATGTTCAAAGCCATCATTAACCATTAGGGTCGCCGAAGTAAAGATCCAGCCTCGAGGGGGTGACGATACAAAACGTCGAAACTTAGCAGCAATTGACAAGGGCGTTAGGTGCATGATCAAGTGGCGATTAGTGGTTTCGTACCACAAGCTAACATTCTCTTGTTTATCATCACTTAGGGCATCGAGCTGTTCTCGAGCAGATACCACTCGTTCGTACAAATTATCGAGATCTTTATCCCGAGACACATGCAGCTTACATATATCATGTAGCACACCGAGCGCTTCACTCAATCGGCCTATTAAATCTCTTACATCGTCTCGCTGTAGTGCTTCGGCCCAATTACCTCGTTGTGGCGTTTCTGGAAACAATAATCGTAGGTCTGCTGCAATCATCTTGCATTTGTCGGCCGCTTTATCCAATTGCCCGGCATCTTTTAGTACCGTACGCACAATTAAAGTGATGTCTTTTGCCAGCTCGCTAATCTGACGAGTGGAAAGTGACTCACCGAAATAATCGCTCGCAATGTCTGGTATCTGGTGAGCTTCGTCAAAAATAATAGCGTCAGCTTCGGGGATCAATTCGCCGAACCCGGTGTCCTTTAGCGCCATATCTGCAAAAAACAAATGATGGTTTACCACGATAATATCGGCATCAAGGGCTTTTCGGCGAGCTTGCACTAAGTAACATTCTTCGTAATCTGGACAATCTCTGCCCAAGCAGTTGTCTACGGTTGATGTCACCAGTGGTAACACTTTTGCGTCTTCGGGTAGGGTTTTTAACTCCCCCATGTCGCCGGTTTTCGTTGTAGTAGACCATCGCCTAACTTCTGACAACTGCCCTAACACTTCCTTTTCAACAAGCGTTGAATTACCACCGTGTTGCCCCATGCGATGCAAACATAAATAGTTAGCACGCCCTTTTAATAGTGCGGTTTTACGGCGACTTTTTAGTGCCTTTTTAACTATGGGTAAATCTCGATGAAATAATTGCTCTTGAAGGTTTTTTGTGCCCGTAGAAACTATGGCTTTGCCTTCGCTTAACAGCGCAGGCACCAAATAAGCGAAGGTTTTACCCGTTCCCGTACCCGCTTCAACAATCAAGCTGCTGCTGTTGTCTATAGCCTTCTTAACACCAATAGCCATGTCTGTTTGTGCTTGACGCGGAACAAATCCATTGATTGCCTTGGCAAGCAAACCATCAGAAGAAAAAACGTCGTTAATTGAAGGCATAAAGCAAAATAGTGAGTTCTTGGGTAATAAAGCGCAGCATTATGCCAAATATTTGCGGGTAAGTGGCATTATTAAATGAGATTTCAGACGGAAACTCACAATACTGGAACGCTTGAGGTATAGCGCGAACTTTGCCCCATCGCAACACAGATATCTGTAAAGTGCGTATTTGTTACAAGATATATCTAACGCGTGAATGCTCCTGAATTCCAATGCACTGAAAGACCATTGAATTTCGTTATATCTGAGTATCAATAGATAGAATGCTAACACTGTTGTATCTACAAATTACCAACGCAATACTTAGACGCAAATTCACCACTAAATCACACAAAAATGAAAACGTTTACCCTACTGATAGCGCTGATGTTATTAGCTGCTCAACAATTGAAAGCAGCTGAGAATTTATACAAAGACTACCCTAACGATATTACTCCTGAACTGAGTAATGCAGGTGCATACACTGTGGGAGTGACAACACTTTCTATTACTTACCCAGAGCCTACAATGACGCTCACAGGACAAATCGAGCAAAGAAAGTTAACACTAGAAGTGTGGTACCCAGCCGAGGCGGAAGGTGAACTTGCCGTTTACGATAATGAAACCCGCAGTGGCATTCCTTTTAGTATTCAAGGTAGCGCCTATCGTGATAGTGAGGTTGCCGTAAGCGAAGCTAAGTTCCCCGTGATTGTGTTATCCCATGGTTACACAGGCTACCGCACCATTATGTATTATTTGGGAGAACACCTTGCGTCTCATGGTTATATTGTTGCCGGGATAGATCATACCGACTCTACCAATATTGACGTAGACCTTATCAATGCCCCGTTCGCAGGTTTTCCAAGCACATTACTAAATCGTTCCAGAGACCAAGTGTTAACGCTTAGTGCCATTATTGAACACGATAAATTTAAGCAAGCGTCAGATCCAAACAACGCAGGATTAATCGGTTATTCAATGGGTGGATACGGCGCAGTAAATACTGTGGGCGGCTGTTTTGCTTTCTCGGACCAAGCTGTTGGCGCATTTACAGGCATTGAAGATGTACCGACAATTCAAGGGATCAAAGGCTTACTCAATACTTGTGCGGGCGGTAATCCAGATACATCGGCAGTAGATCCACGTTGGAAAGCAATGATGGCGTTAGCACCTTGGGGTGGTCAACATCGCGTATTTTCTGAAGACGCTTTGAATCAAGTGAAGGTGCCCGTGCTTTATGTGGCGGGTGATCACGATGATGTATCAGGCTACGAGGGCATGCGTTGGTTGTTCGATAGTACTGGTAACAAAGACTCAAAATTACTTACCTTTATTAATGCAAGACACAACATTGCACCCCACCCAGCACCAAGCGCGGCATTTGGCAACGAGCTAGATATTGGTCATTACATAGAGCCTGCGTGGCGCTCACAAAGCATGAATGCCATTAATGAGCATTTTGCCCTAGCACTGATGAATTGCCACGTAAAAGCACAAACAGACTTCTGTGACTATCTGAATGTTGAAGGAAACAGTAATCAAGCGCCTGTCAATGGAGAGGTTCCAACGCCATGGAAAGGTTTTGACCACCGTTATGCCTCGGGCTTGAAAATGGAATCTAAACCCTAGTCATTTATTCATTAGAGATGTTTCATTATGCCGGGTTTCTCCTTTGGAGCTCGGCTTGTATTCGACTATCTCCTCAACACCCCCTTTAATTTTTGCTTTGAACAGCTACCAGATAACACCAAGGACCCAAAGTCACTTCACTTCGCGTATCTAATTCGCAGGGTGTATTGGCAAGCGCATTTTCGTATCGACCTTCCACCACAATGTCATGTAAACGCACCCGCTGGCATAATGCAGAGAAGTTTATCAAAACAGCGACTTTACTCGCATCATCTTGTCGAACAAAACTGATCACTTGATTCATTTTAGAATTTGGAACGTGAATCATCCTTGCA
>Ga0256829_1001300_pt1 | contig 20931 bp, 24 predicted proteins | sample 131447metaG_FD_185979 | JGI IMG/M metagenome (GOLD analysis project Ga0256829, IMG submission 185979) | Hydrothermal vent microbial communities from Lau Basin, Pacific Ocean - 131-447 | ecosystem: Environmental > Aquatic > Marine > Hydrothermal vents | place: Pacific Ocean: Lau Basin | collected...
AGATGCAACCTCAATACTTCTCGTATCTGTCTCATATTTATTTTCCTCATCGTAACACCTTTGTATGAATTTACAAAAAGTGTAGTTAAATTTAGAAAATATCTCTTAGAAAGTACGGCTAAATCTTAACCGAATCTAAAATCGCGGACTGGGTCACAAAGTGGCCGGATAAGCTCCGTCATTGGTGGCCGGATGTCAAGCGACAGAGGTGGCCGGATAGAATCGCGATGGGTGGCCCGTTTGGTCCGTTTTTTGCACGTTTGAAAGATGCTTTTTATGTTGTAAATCATCAATTCTAGCTTTTAGTTCTCGCTTAGTCTGTCCATCCATTTGCTGCTTAAAGCGATTGTTTTCGTCCAATAATAACAATAAATCCAAATTATTCCATTGATCAGTCATCATTTCTTCGAAAACTTGTTCATAATTTTGTTCAATAGTATGAATATTTTGAATTAGTCCTAATTGAATATAATAACTAGAAAAGTTTTCCTCTTCAATTTTATGAATTATCTCTATATTAGTAGTGTTTGCAACTAAATCATAAACGAATTGCTTACTTTGGCTTAACAAATTATTTAAAATATCTATATGTGGAAAAGAGGTGAATTTTATATCATTAAAAATCATTTCTAATGTCTGATCACTTGGCTGCTTTTTTAAAGTGACTGCAATAGCTGTATAAAAAGGAATGGGTTCTTCATCTTTCTCCTCAACCTCTATTGGGCGTAAGAAAATATCAGGATTTAGTTTTATTAAGTTTTCTGGCCAATCCTTAAACTGACTAATAATTTTATACACGTCAACAACTTCAAGTTCATTGGATTTATCCTCTATTATGCTATTAGGCATGGTATCAAATAGGTAGCCCATCGAATCTAAGAACTCCTCTTTTGATATTTTTCCAGGATTAGCTAAAAAGTAATCTTTCATTACATTATGAAGTAATTGGTTGACTTCATCTATTTTAAAAGAATGTTTAATTCTTTCACTTTTTGAAAACATTCTATCAAGAACGGAACCAGGGTTAAGAGGTGTTACTTCTTTATTTTTAGAAATCTCATCTATATAGTTATATATCCACTTTCTATCTTGGTCAAGTTTATTTTTAAAAAACTCTTTGAATTTCTCTAGAACTGTATTCCTAAATTCTGCTAATGAAAATTCTTCATAGTATTGAGAATATTCTTTTTGTAAACGATTCATTTCATTAAACAAATCCATTAAAAAATCGAATTTATGTATATCAACCCTTTTTAGTGCTTTAATAGATAAAGAAGATATTTCTTCCCATATATTCATTAGATCTAAATTTTTAAATACAGTTCCATAATGGTATATTGGAATTAGATCATTGTAGTTGAGTACTTCACTTGTAGTAAGCTTTATAATGAACCCCAAAAATCGAACCAATAAATTGCAGATTTTAATTTCAAAATGTTAAAATAGAAAAAGTTATAGTGCAGATTTCGGGGTGCCCCTTGAGGTATATACTACTTCAAAACTTCGCAATAAATTTAGTTATTAATGCTTGAGCTGCTTGCCGTGAAAGTGGCACGGGCAGTTCTGAGTAGAGGGAGAGATTGTGAAATTTCTCTCTTATCCGACTATTTATATCTTCACTAAAGAGCACTCCCAACCATCATACTCTCCATTATAATCTTTACACCTATCGATAATTTTCATAGTTAATTCATCAATATTATAATAAAAGGGGAAATCAATCCTGTAAAATTGCACACCAAACATTATTTCATCATTAAAAGGTACTTCAAATTCTTTTTGACACTTAAAGCCTTCACTTTCGATAAGGACTTTAAAATTTTTGCGATTTTCATCACTTTTAAAGTAGGTTTTATGTTCAATCGCACGTTCCATTCGTAGATTATCGCCTTGTTCTTTTAAACTATCACAAGTATGATGGTTTACTATAATTTGCCATTCCTGCACACTTGGAAAAAGAAGTTTTTGATAAACTTCCCACTCCATATCCATACGGGACCCGAATTCATAAGTGTACTCAGGGAAATGTTTCATAGCTGCAGCTACCGTGTCACTCCATTCAAAATCCATTTTCAGATAATAGATAAAATTCACTTCACCTTGAGAAATAATTCTTCCTATATATTTACCACTTCTATAGCGAAGGGATTCCATTTCAAGTCTATCTTCAATAAAACCGACATCATTACTCTCCTCATTAGTTACAAGCCCATCCTCTTTAGGAGTGTGCAATTTTACTTTTACAAATCCAATATACAAAAAATCAGGATTTGGAACTTCATCAGCAACACCTGCATTAAAAGAGATCATAGCTGGATGACCCTCAATCGGTTTCATATACGCTTCCCAGTATTCTTGCATTTCTTTTCCTTTTATTCCATTTCTAAACTCATGAGAAACATATCTTCCCCATCAATTACATCTACATCCGTTGAACCGCACTTTTGACAACAATAGTGAATTTTTTCAAGTTCACTTTCACTATTGCATTTGTTACACCGTATCTTTAAGGGTTGAATATTCATAACAAATTCAGCCCCGTCACACACTGTTTTTTCTTTAAAAGTATTAAACGCAATTTCTAAAAGATGTGCTTCAATACCGCTCATAACACCAATTTTTACAATGATTTTTATAACCTTCTTAGCATCATTCTTTTGTGCTATATCTTCTATTTGTTCAAGTAAAGCCTGAACGACACTGTATTCATGCATCTTTGCATCCTTGTTTATAATTTACTTTTAATCTAGCAGGTGTGACTCTGGGGCAAATTTTATAGACAAACTCATATCTCAACTGGTGAAATTGACTTGTCTCATCCCAGAATTCCGGATGCATGATGGCAATTTCATTTTCCCTTGCTTGTTCAATAAGTTGCGCATTTTCTTGTAGATAATCCTCTTTTTTCCAAAGAAAATCACTATATTTATCTTCATCCACGACAATATTTTCACAAAATTTTTGCACTTCATGCATATAATCTGAATCTGAAAACACCCTATCAACCATTCCAATACGTTTAGCTTCTATTGCCCCAACAGGCAGGCAGGCTTCTAAAAGTTCCTCTGTTTTTTGTATTCCAACTCTTTTTGGCAATATATAAGTATGGTATTCGCTCCCACTAAGGCCCAAAGTTTTATAATGTGGATTTAGGATAACATTCTCATCAGCAAGCAAATAATCACAGGCCAATGCCAAAAAAACACCACCGGCTCCTGCATTTTTATGTAATGATGCCACTGTTATAATATCATCTGCAAAAATCACACTTTTAACAAGATCATTCATAGCATTTATATTACTCCATCCATCTTCTCCATTTTTTTTACTGTCTTCAAGAAGATTAAGATGGATGCCATTACTAAAAAAATCTTCTCCACCCATTAAAACAACAACTTTAACCTTTGTCTTTATATATTCAAAAGCATATTTTAGTTTCATACATTTATCACTGCTAAAAGCACCATTATGAAAATTAAAAAAGAGGTATGCAATCTCATTTTCAATATCACAACTAATTTCATAAAAAGTTTTGTAACTTTTATCAAAAATCAGAGGTAGTCTCTCCTCTTTGATGCCTTGAAGTCTCTCTTTAAGAACATAAGTTGCCGGCAGTTTAAACTTTCCGTGCTCTTTGAGATGTGTAATCCATATAGCACCGTCCACTGTTGCAAGACAAATGGCCCCATCGCGTTTTGCTATGATCTCTTTTGGTAGAGAACCACGCAAACGCGCTTCAGCCCATGCTCCATATAACAAAACTTCAATGCCTAGTATTTCATCTTCTATCCCAGGTAAACTGTCATAAGTATATATTTTTTTTAATATTACATTTGTTGTATCATTTTGCCAGTCAATTTTACATTTTCGATCTTTATTTAAAGGAAGAAGCACCTGCTCCTCTTTTTTATAATCAGCGATATTTTCAAAAAAGTCGTCTAAAATAGTTGCATAACTGCTTAGCACTTCATTACGATACAAACTTGCTTTATAAGTTTGGCGCACTTGAAATTTTTTTTGAGCATAAATATCGCCACCGTCAAAGAGTCCGTTTGCCTGTAAAATAACAACACCCCACTCTTTTTTGTTTAAAGCAGCCTCAAGACTGTAGGCACCTCTATCTCCTTTAGGGCCTGGATGGAAGATATAGGTCGAGTATTTTTCATAAACTGATGCAGGAAGATAATCTCTCAAATATGGACATAATATAAGTTCAGGAGTAAAATTTTCAAGTTCTACATTCCGTGAAGCAGAGTTAACATATACCACATCCACAACATCCCCTCTCTCTTTAAGATAAATATATACGAGTTGAGAGAGGGAATTGAAGGCTGAAACAAGCAGTGTAATTTTCATATAAATAATTACCTAGCAGATACGAGGTAAAAGTTCCCCTGTCGGTGTATCTAAAAATCTTTTAGTACCATAAGAGCTTAAAAGTAATACTTTACCAAGATAAGCATCACTTACATTCCCAATTTTTACTGCATTATTTGAATTTTGAAAACTATGAAGTATATCCAAGGTTTTTTGTTCATCATCTTTCTTAATTGCCAACACAAAGGTACCTTCATTGGCAAGATTTACTGCCTCAAAACCAAGCATTTCACAAATACCTTCCACCTCTTCTGAGACAGGTATGGTATCTTCGTTAACCTCTATACAAATTTTTGATTGTTTAGCCCATTCATTCAGTACCGCACTGACACCGCCTCTTGTAGCATCACGTAAAGCCGTAATATTTACTCCGGCTTTAATAAGAGCCTGGACCTGATGTGTAAGAGAAGCACAATCACTTTGTAAATCTGATGTAAGTTCAATCCCCTCTCGTGCTGCAAAAATGGTGGCGCCATGTCTTCCTAAATCGCGAGAGACTAAAATAACATCTTCTTTGGAAATATTGTTAGAACTAATACCTTGTTTTTCAATGACACCAATACCTGTTGTATTTATAAAAATTTTATCTACACTGCCACGAGGCACTACTTTCGTATCTCCGCTTACAACTACAGCACCATTATCTTCAAGCTCTTTTTTCATACTGCGAACAATTTTTTCAAGTTCTCTTGTTGCAAATCCTTCTTCTATAATAACACTACATGTAAGATATTTCGGTTTTGCACCCATCATAGCCAAATCATTACATGTACCGCAAATTGCAAGTTTTCCGATATCTCCGCCAGGAAAAAAAAGAGGATTTACCGTAAAACTATCCGTACTAAATGCAAGTTCTCCGTTATGTATAACAGCAGCATCTTCACTTTTTTCCAATATTTCATTTTTAAAAGCTTTATAAAAAATCTTGGTTATGAGTTCATTATTTTCCTCACCACCATTTCCCATAGCTAAAGTAATTTGTTTATTCATAGTAAATTCCCATATTTATAATAAGCAGCACAAGCACCCTCACTACTAACCATGCAGCTTCCAAGAGGAGTTGACGGCTTGCATGCTGTACCAAAAATTGTACATTCATTTGGTTTTGCCATTCCACGGAGTATATCACCACAAATGCAAAGTTTATGATCTTCTATCTCTTCTTTTGGCAATATATCAGAATATATTTTTTCGGCATCTATATTTGAATATTCGCTACGAAGCCTATATCCACTCTCAGGAACATTACCCAAACCTCTCCACTTAAACAAATCTGCTTTTTCGAAATATTTTTCTATCAATGCCTGTGCTTTGAGGTTTCCTTCATATGATACGGAACGTTTATATTCCACTTCCAACTCGCATCTGCTCTCATTAAATTGACGAACAATCATAAGAATAGCTTCCATCACATCCACAGGTTCAAAACCGGCAACGACTACAGGTCTATGATACTTTTTTGGAAATTTTTCATAAATTTTACTTCCGGTAATCACACTTACATGTGAAGGCCCCAAAAAAGCATCAATTCTATTATTATAACTATCTACATGCTCGTCTCTGCTATCTATAAGCTCAACCATTACTTCGGGTACCGTGACATGATTAATATGAAAAAATATATTTTTAATACCGCGTTTTAAAACGATATCTATCAAAGCTGTAGTCATTGGGGTAGTTGTTTCAAATCCAATTGCAAAAAAGATTATTTTTTTATCCGGGTTTTCATCTGCAATTTTCAGTGTATCAAGTGGTGAGTAAACAAAACGAACATCCGCACCTTTTGCTCTAGCATCCTGTAAGCTTCCTTTACTTCCGGGAACTTTAATCATATCTCCAAGAGTTACAAGTATTGTATCCTCTTGCTGGGCCAAAATATAAGCATGATCAATTCGCTCTTTTGGCATAATACAAACAGGGCATCCGGGACCGTGAATAAAATTAATATTTTCCGGTAAAAGTTGAGGAAGCCCAAATTTCATAATAGAATGTGTATGACCTCCACAAACTTCCATAATATTTATAGGATACTTGAGTTGTTTTGCTTCTTCATTAATTAATTTTGAAAAACCTTTGATAACTTCTGGATTGCGAAATCCATCATATAAATCTTTTAATTGTAATTTATTCATTATGCACCTCTATTGGGACAGTTATCATCCTCTTCAACAAGATTTCGCCGATCTTCTTCATCAAGCTTTTCTAAAATTTCATTGTACACTTTAAGAGATTCCAGCGCATCAGTTTCATCGATTTTATTCATAATAAAACCTATGTGTAAAAGAACATAGTCACCTATCTTAACATCCCCTTCTTCCATCAACTCCAATCCTGCTTCTCTTGTCACTCCCATCGTATCTACAGTAGCAACATTACACTCTTTATCTATTTTAACGACCTTGCTTGGTATTGACAAACACATATTAACCTCTCATTTTTCGTTTAAATTCGATCCAGTCAATGACTTTTTGAACTGATTCTTTATCTTTAATATTTACCTCTAAAATATCAACACCAGGCTTAATTTTACGAGCCTCTTTTTTCTCATGTTCTAAATCATAATCAAAATATGGCAATAAGTCTGTTTTTGTAATTAAAACTAAATCAGCCTGACGAAACATAACTGGATATTTTTCTATTTTATCACTCCCTTCAGGTATTGACACAAGTACAATATTTAAGTGACTTCCAACATCATAACTTGCAGGGCATACAAGATTTCCTACATTTTCAATAAAACAGACATCTATATCATTTAAAGGCATATTATGCAGGCCTTTATGTACCATAAATGCATCTAAATGACATGCGGAGCCTGTTTGTATCTGATAAGCAGGAATTCCTTTGGCTTTGATTCTATCTGCATCTCTGGCAGTTTCTAAATCTCCTTCAATCACACCAAATTTAAACTCAACCATATCAGCCATAGTCTCTAAAAGTGTTGTCTTTCCGCTTCCAGGACTGCTCATAAGATTAATACTCAAAACATTATGATTATCCAAATGCGCACGATTATGTGAAGCTTCATGATTGTTTTTATCTAAAATTTTTGTAATAACACTAATTGTTTTTGTGTCATTAAGCTGAGGGTTATGGTGTAAAGTTTCATGAGCTGCTTGGTGTTCATGACTATGATCATGGTCGTGATGATGGTGATTTCCATCTCTTGAAGTTGTTTCTGTTATACTGCATCCGCAATCTGCACACATAGATTATTCCTTTAAATTTATTTTATTGTAATCAAACATTCTTATATGTTTAATTATTGAAACGCTTCATAAGCACTTCAAAAATCAAACATACCTAAGGATTAAAATGCCCATGATAATGTGAATGAGCAAAATTCTTATGCTTATGCCTATGAGTATGAATCAAGTTTGCCTGTTTTAATATATCAATATCCTTATATAGTTTTTCTATATCCCCATCATATATTTTTTTATGACTTTCATCTATAACTACAGCTCGGTCACTAATTTCATACGCAAGTGATAGATCATGTGTAGCAATTAAAACTGTTTTGTCGAGATCTAAAATCATATCTATAAACCATCCACTAGTTTTTGGATCCACGGATGCAGTAGGCTCATCAAGCAATAAAATTTCAGGTTCATAAACCAATATTGAAGCTAATATTACTTTTTGTTTCTCCCCACCGCTTAAAAACAGAGGATTTTTATCTAACAAATGCTCTATTCCAAACCGTTTTGCAATTTCCTCTACTCTTTTATCGATATTGTCATAATCGAACTCTTTCAACGAAAAAGCTATCTCATCTCTCACCGTTGGATTAAATATCATACTCTCAGGGTTTTGAAATAAAATACCTATCTTCTTTCTTACCTGCTTATTTATACTTTTCTTTGTTACTTTATTTTCATCTAAAAGGTACTCTCCACTTTTGGAAAAATACAGAGCTGCCAATATTTTAAGCAGGGTTGATTTACCACTTCCATTAGAGCCAAGAAGTGTAACTTTTCCCCCTTTTTTAATGGATAAACTTACACTCTCTAATACCATTTCATCTTCATAGACATAGGAAGCTTCATACAATTTTATCAAAAGAACCCCCTTGACTTCATAGCCAATGAACGCTCTTTTGAATCATGCAAGGCTTTCTCAAAGAAAAATCTAAAACTATTGACAATAAACCCCTCTTGTCTATTTTTGACTTTATATATAACCCTTGCCCTATATGCCAGTTTCATATCCTCGAATGTTTTTTTATAGGATACGATTTGAGAAAGAGATATACTCAAAAGGTAGCTTAAGTCTTTTGAAAAAGAAAAAAACTGAACAACATCAACTTTTGCAAAAAACCAAAAGACAAAATAGGTGAGTAGATAAACTTTCAGGTTGATATATATCAAATATTCAGAAACGAAAATTCCTTGTATATAGCCCATTAACAAATATCCAATACTTATGCTTAAATTAAATACAAATATTGATTTAATAACTTTTTTATTAATTTTTATAAAATATTTAAATGAAATTATCCATAAAAAAGGTAATACAAAAAATAAAATACTAACACTTTTTACATAAAGTAGCAAGAATACAATAGATATAAAGGAGACTCTAATGATATTTTGCATTCTTACTTACCTTCGCTATAAGATAAAATATCCCAAAAACTAATGCGGTACCAACAATAGCACTTAAATAATATCCTGCCACACTACCAAGTCCCTTCATACTGTAATCAGACATAAAAGATTGGACACCTTCTGCATTTTCTATGCCTTTTGGAATAAATCCTAAAACTTTTTCATAATACGCATTGTCCCACTCACCCCATGCCGGAGACTCGCCGATAAGTCCCAAAGGAACTAATAATATCATCGAAAAAAGTATATATAAAACTTTTTTATTAAACTTCATGACGCAAGCTCCTTTAAAGAAATATTTTTCTTCTCTTTTAAAAATGAGTAAACTAAAGAAGTGAAGATACCCTCAACTACTCCGAAAAATATCATGTGTGAGCCAACTAATGCTACCATAGTTGTCTTTAAATCAAATGGGAAATACAGAGGATGTCCGTTTGCATTCCAAAAAAGAGGTTGAATACCCAAAAATAAAGATGTCAGAACAGATGATAAAACTATGCCACACCATCCTGCAACAAAAGGAGCAAATTTATATTTTTTTAGTAAATTAAACATATAATAACCTCCAAATGAGCCAATAAAAGCCATCGACAAAGAATTTGCCGCATAAGTAGATATACCTCCGTCACCAAAAACCAAAGCTTGAATTAAAAGCACAAGTGAAACCGACACAAAACCAATCCATGGGCCAAACAATATAGCGATAAGCACTGCTCCTACCGCATGCCCGCTTGTTGCCCCTGGTATTGGAATATTAAACATCATCACAATAAAACTCATAGCACTTAACACCCCTATAAGAGGTAACGTTTCTTCATTTAGACTTTTTTTCAATCTTTTAAACCCATATATCCATAAAGGTAAAGCAACAGCATAGGTAACTACAACAGTTTCTGGAGACAAGTAACCATCAGGTATATGCATTTCAACTCCTCGTTAATAGTGAATATTTATTCAGTTTTAAAAGATTTTATACTATATTATGTAAAAGAAAGATAAAATTATTAGTTTCTTATATATTTTTTGGACTATATAAGAAAGTTATTTAAAAGGAAAAATTTATGCAATGGCTTACTGAGTGTCTTTTCTGTGGTAACTATGTGTATAGACTCAAAGATAACAGAGTCAAATGTTCATATTGCCATAAAAAAATTTCTTTACAAAAAGTAAATAAAATTATCTTCTTGATAGAAGCCTTTATAAATAATGAAAATGCTTTACATGTAGCTCAACGTATGAAATATGCATATACTTCTGTACATGCATATTATGATGAATTTCGTTTGCTATGTGCAAAAATAACAGAAAAAGAGTATGGGCTGTGCCGTGATAAAAATTGCGAATATGAAGAATATTTTTACCTTGAAAAATCCAAAAAAAATAATCCAGAATCTATTTTTGATGCACAGAACTTTCTAACATTTGATTATACAGGTCATATTTATACACTTTTAATGCCATCTTTGCAGCAATATAAAAAACAATTTTTGCAAGATAATATACAAAAACCGTATATTAAAGAGTTTCATAAGTTTAAACGAATCAGCAGAATTATAAAAGTCTCAAAACATTACAATAACATAGTAAAATTTTGGGAATATTTCGAACACGAAATTGTCAAATATAAAGGTGTCAAGAATGAAGCATTCATTTACTTTTTAAAAGAATTTGAATTTAAATTCAACCATAAAAAATACGAAGCGATAGAGCTTCTCACAAATGAATATTTTAAGGGGAAAGTATGAGAAAATTTGCTGTATTAGGCGTTGGAAATATATTAGAACTCGATGACGGCATTGCCATATATGCTACAAAGTATCTTGAAAAAAATTATAGTTTTAAACCATCTATAAATATTATCAATGGTGGAGTAGAAGGTATTAATCTCTTAAACCTTTTTATGGAATATAATTATATTCTGATTCTTGATGCTATTGAAATAAATGATAAACCCGGTTCTATATATCACATTCCATCTCATGAGTTGACTGGTTATGGACTTAATTCCGGTGGAGCACATGAAATTGGTGTTATACAATGTTTTGATATTTTAGAACTTATGGATAAAGACATTCCCCACTCAAGTGTAGTTGGAATTATCCCTGCTCAAATTGATGTAGCGATTGGACTCAGCCCGACAATGCATAAACATTTTAATACCTATATTGATACAGTACTCAATATTTTGAAAAAAAACAATATTACATGTAAAAAGAACAGTACTATTTTTGAATTAGAAAAAATCATAAATATTTATAAAAATCCTACCTCTTTATAAAAGATTTTAGTATACCATAGTAATTAGATATGATTACTATGATATTTAACATCTTTTTGTTATTATTCTAAAAAATAAATGATCATTCATTTATATAAGGAGTTTTTATTATGAAGTTTTCACAATCATGTCCAATCAACTTTCAAAAAGTTGATGAAAACATTATACGTTTACAGGCTACACTTATCAGTATTTTAGGCATATTATATATGTTCACTTTAAATCCATTAGTACTTACTTTACTCTTATACGATTTTTTTATAAGAATTGCAGGTTATAAAAAATTTAGTTTTAGTATTCATATTGCCCGTTTTTTCGCGGATAAATTTTCATTAGCAAAAAAAATAGTTGATGAAGGACCAAAAAAATTTGCGGCTCAAATAGGTTTACTTTTTGCTATCGCAGCAAACTTGTTTTATTACTTCAACTTCATTGAGTTGTCATACTATACAATTGCTATTCTTGTATTATGTGCACTTTTAGAATCTATTTTTGGATTTTGTGTTGCATGTCAGGTATATCCTTTGTATCGAAAATTTATATATAGGGAATAAATTCCTATATATACACGTCCCTCCCCCCTCTTTCTTTTAACTATTTTTTACTAATAAATTTATCAAAATATTTCAACTTTTTCTTCTAAATTCTAAATTATCTTATTTTTATATCATAGTAAAATGCTATGGATACTATGATATAAAAATATTTTCTGATACTATTACAAAAATAAGAAATGAATATTCATTCATATAATGAATTTATGTATGAATATCTAAAGGATAGCAAAATGAAAATAGCACAAAATATTACAGAATTAATTGGGAACACTCCGTTAATTAAATTAAAGTTCAATGAGAATGAATCAACTGTTTTAGGCAAATGTGAGTTCATGAATCCTTCTGGTTCTGTAAAAGACAGAATTGGTAGCAATATGATTTTAGAGGCACTCAAACGTGGTGAAATAACAGAAAACAGCATCATAATAGAGCCTACAAGTGGAAATACAGGGATTGCTCTTGCATCTGTTGCAGCAAGTCTTGACATTAAATTAATTTTAACAATGCCAAGTTCTATGAGCATAGAAAGAAGACAACTACTAAGTGCACTCGGTGCACAGATAGTTTTAACCGAACCTGAAAAAGGAATGGGAGGAGCTGTAGCAAAAGCATTGGAGCTTGCCAAAACAACACAGGATGCCATATTGCTGCAGCAGTTTGACAATCAAGATAATCCTGATGCCCATAAAACAACTACGGCACAGGAAATATTAAGAGATACAGACGGAAAAATTGATATTTTGGTCGCATCTGTAGGAACAGGCGGAACAATCACCGGTGTAGGTGAAGTTCTAAAAGAACATAATAATGACATTCAAATAATTGCAGTAGAACCTGAAAATTCAGCTGTATTATCCGGAAAATCACCAGGTCCCCATAAAATACAGGGAATTGGAGCCGGGTTTGTACCAGGTGTGTTAAATACACATATATATGATGAAATAATTCAGGTTAGTAATGATGAAGCTTTTGCAACATCAAAAAATGTTGCAAAAAATGAAGGACTACTTGTTGGAATATCTTCAGGTGCAAACCTTGCAGCAGCATATAAAGTTGCAAAACGCCCGGAAAATAAAGGTAAAACAATAGTCACTATTTTATGTGATACAGGTGAAAGATATTTAACAACAGAGTTATATGACGACGTGTCTAAATCTCTTGAGTAAGGAGCTAAAAATATGTATGAAAAACATTACAGAAGTATAGTCAAAACAGTTTCATGGAGAGCAGTTGGAACTATTGACACTATGCTTATATCGTATCTAATAACAGGAAATTTTATTATGGCAATTTCCATAGGTTCCATTGAGGTTGTAACTAAAATGGTTTTATATTATTTTCATGAAAGAGCGTGGAATGCAAGTGATATCGGCAGAATAAAACCAGCAGAAAGTGATTATACAATATAGGAGGAGAGTACAATGAAAAAAAATATAAGTAAGTTAAATGAACAATTCAGAACAAGTAGTATTCATGAAGTATTAGATTATTTTTTGTGTAATCATCGTGGAAAGATTGCACAGGCATCAAGTTTAGGCGCGGAAGACCAGGTTTTGACAGATTTAATTTTAAAAAAGGACAAAAACGTCAAAGTATTTACGCTTGATACAGGAAGGCTTCATGAACAAACATACCAAGTGATGGATGAAACAAATAAGAAGTATCAAATTAAGATGGATGTTTATTATCCAGATTATAAAAACATTCAGCAACTTTACAAAGATCAGGGTATTAACGGATTTAAAGAAAGTGTTGAAAATAGAAAAACATGTTGTTATATGCGCAAGATAGAACCTCTAAAGCGAGCGTTACGTGGTCTTGATGTATGGATAACCGGCTTAAGAAAAAGTCAATCTCAAACCAGAGAAGAGATGCAGTTAATTGAATGGGATGAAGGTAATAACTTGATTAAAGTAAATCCCTTAATAGAATGGAGTGAAGAAGGAATATGGGACTATATAGAAAAAAACAATGTTCCTTATAACCAACTTCATAAACAAGGTTATCCAAGTATAGGATGTCAACCTTGTACAAGAGCTATTAAAGAAGGTGAAGATATTAGAGCCGGAAGATGGTGGTGGGAAAACCCAGAACATAAAGAGTGTGGATTACACTTAAAAGGAGATAAAAAATGAAAACAGTAGTGAAATTTATCATAAATAATATAGTACTCAAAGTTTTAAAACAGATTTGTGGAGATGATTGTGCAGTAAAGCGTGAAGAGCTAAAAAAATGGGCAATGTATTTATAAAGAAACAGGAGATTATAAAATGAAAGAAAAACAATTAACACACTTGAGAAAGCTTGAAGCAGAATCGATTCATATTATGAGAGAGGTAATTGCAGAATTTGAAAATCCTGCAATGCTTTATTCTATAGGGAAAGATTCATCTGTAATGTTGCATTTGGCACTCAAAGCCTTTTATCCTGCAAAATTACCCTTCCCTCTTTTACATGTAGATACTACATGGAAATTTAAAGAGATGATTGAGTTTAGGGATAAACGTATAAAAGAGTTAGGATTAACGCTGTTAACACATCAAAATCCTGAAGGTATAGCGGAGAATGTCACACCATTTACACATGGCAGTTCTGTTTATACAGATGTTATGAAAACACAGGGGCTCAAGCAGGCATTAAATCATTATAAGTTTGATGCTGTGTTTGGTGGAGCCAGAAGAGATGAAGAAAAAAGTCGCGCAAAAGAAAGAATATACTCTTTTCGTGATAAAAATCACAGATGGGATCCAAAAAAACAACGTCCAGAACTATGGAGTATTTATAACGAAAAAGTAAATAAAGGCGAGAGTATTAGAGTTTTCCCTTTATCAAATTGGACAGAATTGGATATTTGGCAATATATTTATCTTGAAAGTATTCCAATTGTTCCTCTGTATTTGGCCGCGAAAAGACCTGTAGTTGAGAGAGATGGAATTAAAATCATGGTTGATGATGATAGATTTCCACTTGAAGAGGGAGAAGTCCCGAAAATGGAGAATGTTCGTTTTAGAACATTAGGCTGTTACCCGTTAACAGGAGCTGTTGAGAGTACAGCGTCTACACTTCCTGAAATAATTCAGGAAATGTTACTTACAAAAACAAGTGAAAGACAAGGTCGCCTGATTGATGCAGATCAAGCAGGCTCAATGGAAAAGAAAAAAATTGAAGGATATTTTTAATGGCTAATCAATCAAATTTAATAAAATCGGATATAGAAGCATATTTGCACCAGCAAGAGCATAAAGAGTTATCCCGTTTCATAACATGTGGAAGCGTTGACGATGGTAAAAGTACTCTTATAGGAAGACTGTTGCATGATACTAAAACGATTTTCGAAGATCATTTAGAATCTTTACAGGCAGACAGTAAAAAAATAGGAACAACTGGTGAAAAAATCGATTTAGCTTTATTAGTAGATGGCTTACAAAGCGAACGAGAACAGGGTATCACTATCGATGTCGCATATCGATATTTTTCAACTGAAAATAGAAAATTCATTATTGCAGATACTCCCGGTCACGAACAATATACCAGAAATATGGCGACAGGTGCATCAACTGCTGATTTGGCGATTATATTAATAGATGCCAGATATGGAATAGTGACGCAAACACGTCGTCATTCCTACATAGTACGTTTACTTGGTATTCGCAATGTAGTAGTTGCAGTCAATAAAATGGATTTAGTAGATTTTGACAGTGAAGTGTTTGAAAAAATTGATACAGAGTATCGGGAATTTGCTAAAGAATTGGGTATAGAAACTATATATTCAATTCCTTTATCAGCACTTGATGGTGACAATGTAGTAAATAAAAGTGAAAGAACTCCATGGTATACAGGAGCGACGCTACTTAATATTTTAGAGACAGTGCCTCTGGCAACACCACCGGCAGATGCACCATTTAGAATGGTTGTACAGTATGTCAACAGACCCAACCTTGATTTTAGGGGCTTTGCAGGTACTATTGCAGCAGGAACTCTCAGTGTCGGCGATAAAATAACTGTGTTACCATCTAATAAACATGCAACAATTAAAGAAATTGTTACATACGATGGTAATCTTGAATCGGCTTCTACACAACAAGCCATCACATTAACACTAAATGAAGAGATAGATATAAGCAGAGGTAATGTATTAATTAAGTCCGGCTCTGTAATCGCCGAATCAAATAAAATACAAACAAATATAGTTTGGATGGATGAAACAAAATTGACTCTTGGAAAAAGTTATATTTTAAAAAGAGGCTCATCTACTACAAATGCTATAGTAGAAAATATCAATTATCGTGTTGATGTCAACACACAAGAGCATACAGAAGTAAATGAACTGCAACTTAATGATATAGCAAGTCTTGACTTATTACTAAGTGATCTGCTTGCCTTTGATACATATGAAGAAAACAGAGACATGGGAGGATTTATTCTTATTGACAAAATTTCCAATAATACTGTTGCTGCAGGTATGATTACTAATAGTTTAGAAAAGGAAACCCAAACACATGATGTGGCTGAGAATTTTGAAGTAGAACTTAATGCTCTAATAAGACGACATTTCCCTCACTGGAATGCCGCAATCATAAAATAAGGATTGAAAATGGCTTTGCAATCAAAAGAAACAAAAGCCCAAAGGGTTGAGAGAATAAAAAAAGAAAAAGACGGCTTAGATGTTATAACAGACATCTATAGATATGCTCAAACCGGAGAAGAAGTTAAACCTGAAGATATTGATCGATTTAAATGGTATGGATTATATACTCAAAATAAAAATCTTCAGGGGAATGATACCAATACCTATTATATGCTCAGGATCAAGATAGAACAATCTTACCTGAGCAGTGAACAATTATTGGAAATAGCAAATATCTCAAAAGAATTTGCCAGAGATACAGCTGATATTACTACACGACAGGATATACAGCTTCACTGGATAGATATAAAGAACTTGCCCGAAATTTTTTCAAGATTAAAAAAAATTGGGCTTACTACATTTTCATCAGGTGATTGTCCAAGAAATATTGCTTCTTGTCCTGTAAATGGTTCTGATCAAGATGAGATTGATGACGTGAGAGATCTTGTACAGGAACTCAATGATTTATACAGAGCAAATTACGAATTTAGTAATTTACCGCGAAAATTCAAAATTGGTGTAGGAGGATGTAATAAACACTGTATTTCACATGAAGTACAAGATCTTTCATTTACAGCGGTCAAACGAGAAAATGCAGATATACTCTTTAGCGTAGCAGTTGGTGGAGGACAGGCAAGCAATAGACGTATTGCCTCACATATTGGTTATATTCAGCGAAAAGATATTGTACCGTTTGCAAAAGCTGTTGTTACACTTTACAACCAACATGGACGACGAGATAACAGATCAAAAGCCAGACTGGGTCACTTAGTTGGACAATGGGGAGTAGAAAAATTTTTAGCTCAATTAGCTCTTATATCGGATGTAAAATTGCAAGCTTTTGATAATATTAGCTTTACTCCATATTCAAAACGAACCCACTTTGGTGTTATAACAACAAAAGAAGCAGGGTATGACAATATCGGATATGCATTAACCAGTGGTAGAATTGGTACAAAGCTTTATAAGCTTGCACATACATTGAAATTTTACAATGTTAAAGGGATTGCCTTTACTACTACACAAAATATTATAATAATTGGAGTACAAAGAGAGCTCACTGCTCCATTGACACAAACTTTAGATGCGGCACTTGAACTTAGTACAAAACCTTCTGTTTTTCAAGCCAAAACGCTTGCATGTACAGGACTTAATTTTTGTAAACTCGCAATTAGCGAAACAAAAAATCTGTCCATAGAGGTTGTTAAATATCTCAATGAAAAATTTCCGGATTTTATTGAGCCAATTAGTATAAGCATAAATGGATGTCCCAATGCCTGTGCCCACCCACATATTGTTGATGTGGCTTTATTGGTGCAATCGTAAAAAAAGGGGAAGAGCGAATCAATGGTTTCAACTTGGTTGTTGCTGGATATCTTAATGGTATAGAGAGTAAATTTGCTCTAAAAACTCCTGTCAAAGTTACACCGAGTGAAGTTCCAATTTTAATTGAAACACTCATTCTGGAATATGAAAAAAGTTTACATGTAAACTTTCAAAATTTTATCGTGGAGAAATATTCAAATGAGTCAAATATTTAGACCATTATTAAATCAACACACCAATCTGTATTTACAAATTTTAAATAATATTATTGGTGTGCACAAAGATACATATTTTGATTATACAGCATCAGGTTTAGCTTATAAAGCAATCGAGGAAAGAGTTCAAGAAGTATTACAAACATATGCAAATACACATTCTAAAGATGCCCTTATGTCTGCTACAACAGATGCTTATTATCGCCAAGCACGCGAACATTTAAAAACTCTTTTAGAATTAGATGAAAACTTTGTAATCTTGCCAAGCGGATGTGGTGCTACTGCTTCACTCAAGCGACTGCAAGAAATACTTGGTGTCTACATTCCTCCTGCAACAAAAGCCAGATATGAGATGATTGATCAATCAAAATTGCCATTGGTAATTGTAGGACCATATGAACATCATTCCAATGAAGTCAGTTATAGAGAAGCACTATGCGAAGTTATTCGTATTAATATCAAAAAAGATGGTTTGATAGACTTAGACCATCTTAAACAAGTTTTAGAAGTAAATAAAGAGAGAGAAATTATTGGTTCTTTTTGTATCGCATCAAATGTAACGGGAATTATAACTCCCTATGAAAAAATTTCAAACCTTTTAAGAAAATATAATGCAATAGTTTGTTTTGATGCAGCAACTTCATCACCATATATCAATATTGATTGTAATTTATACGATGCTATGGTATTCTCACCACACAAGCTCTTAGGTGGACCTGGATCTTGCGGACTCCTCGCAATTAGAAAAAAACTTATCAACAATAATTTTCCACCAACCTTTGCAGGAGGAGGAACAGTAAGTTATGTAAGTCGAAAAAGTCATACTTTTGTATCAGAGCTTGAAGATAGAGAAGATGCAGGAACTCCCGGAATAATCCAACTAATTCGTGCTACTCTGGCATATCAATTACGAAATGAAATAGGTATGGATTGGATTAAGAAGAAAAAAGCACAGCTATACAATTATTTAAAACGAGAGCTTAGTTTTATAAAAGATGTGAAATGTTATGGGTGTGATCAAGCGAATAATATTGGCATTATATCTCTTAATATAAAAAATATTGATCCTTATGAATTATGTACATATTTGTCCTATGAAAAGAATTTTCATACTCGTGCCGGTTGTTCCTGTGCTGGACCATATGGGCATGACCTTCTTGGTTTGGATGATAAAGATGAGAGTGATAATACTTCACAAAAGCAGCCTGGTTGGCTTCGAATCAGTTTACACTATTCTCACAATATACAAACACTCGATGCATTAGTGGTATCGATAAAAAAATATTTAAATTAATTTCTCAATACATATTATATAAAATACTGATACAATTACAATCAAACATATAAAAAGGAGATATATATGGCATTTTTATCTTCAAAAGCAATATATGGTTTAGCAGCAATGTATACCATTTCTCAAGCTACTAATGCACGGGCAATGCAGGTTAAAGAGATTGCAGCAATGACCCATATATCCCATGGATATTTAGAACAATTATTGTCAAGTTTAAGAAAGAACAATCTTCTTATTAGTATTCGTGGTGCCCAGGGAGGGTATAAGCTTGCAAAAAATGCAAATCAAATTTCTGTTTTAGAAATTTTAGAAGCTGTAGAAGGATCGTTTTATAAAATAAACGGTAATGTAGGTTCAAGTACAATTTTGGAATATTATTGGTCAGATATAGAAGAAAAAATGTCTACATTATTTGAGACAAAACTCTCAGAACTTTATCGCGCATATCAACCATATTTTTATGAAATATAAAATTCTTCTCAGAAGTAACACATTCACTTTGAATCAAGGGAGGGTTCACTGCCATTAAGTTAAGGAATAAAAATCTAAAAAATAGGTGAAAAATTCACTTAAGCAAATATCAATTAAATCCCTATTTTTAGGGGTTTAAAAGCACTAATTATGTATAATATATTTATATATTAAGGGTTGGTTATGTTAAAAAAAACTACTGAAATTTCGGTAGTTTTTAAAGACAGGAAAAGAGAAGAAGATTTTATAAATAATCATAAAATCGGAATAAATTCTTTTACAAGAGTAAGAAAGCTAGGGTTTGATAAAATTATGACTATGATGATAAAAAAGAGCAGTAAATCTTTACAGAACAGCATCAATGACACCCTATTGGATTTGGGTGAAGATGTAACTATCACTAATAGTGCCTATACCCAAGCAAGAGCAAAACTAAACTATACAGCTTTTGAAGAGTTCGCTCAGATGGCTCGTGATATTTTTTATAAAGATGGTGAGTATGAAACATACCACGGATTTAGAATACTAGCTATAGATGGCTCTGTTACCACACTACCAAATACAGATGATGTAAAAAAAGAGTTTAACCCTATGAAGGTTAAATGCCAGATTAAAGAGTTTACAAAAGATGTGTCGCAAGCACGAGTCTCTTGCCTCTATGATGTACTTAACAATATTGCGATAGATGCCTCTATCAGTAATAAAAACAATAGCCAAGAGAATGATCTCATAGCTTACGATGAGAGAACTTTGGCAGTAGAACACTTACAATATGCCAATCAAGATGATTTAACTCTTATGGATAGAGGATATCCCTCATTTGAACTATTTGCAGCAGCATATAATAATACAAATATTCTTTGTCGGCTTAGAAAAAATGTTTTTTCTAAAGCAAAATTCTTATTTGATGCACATAGTGAGAAAAAAGATGTAATCCTTGAGATAAATGCACCTAAATATTTAAAAGAGACACTTAGAAGTGAGAACATACCAACTAAAATGAAGATACGATTTGTGCAGGTTGTATTAGACAATGGCACAGTAGAAGTGTTAGCTACAAATGTACTTGACAATGAGAGATTAAAAAGTTCTGATTTTAAAGAGTTGTACTCCTTACGATGGGGAATTGAGACATATTTTGACTTAATTAAAAATAGACTTTCCTTAGAAAACTTT
>Ga0256829_1001301_pt1 | contig 20921 bp, 24 predicted proteins | sample 131447metaG_FD_185979 | JGI IMG/M metagenome (GOLD analysis project Ga0256829, IMG submission 185979) | Hydrothermal vent microbial communities from Lau Basin, Pacific Ocean - 131-447 | ecosystem: Environmental > Aquatic > Marine > Hydrothermal vents | place: Pacific Ocean: Lau Basin | collected...
AAGTTCTTTTTATATACACATATAGCTTCTATGCTGATTTTACTTGCCTTTTTCTTGATGTATAAACAGAGTGGAACTTTTGACATGACGCTTATAAAAGAGTCAATGCTTAGTACACCCATACTCATCTATGCACTTCTTTTCATAGGTTTTGCTGTAAAGATGCCACTCTTTCCTTTTCATACATGGTTACCAGATGCACATGTTCAAGCACCTGCACCAGTTTCAGCTCTTCTTGCGGGAGTTCTTCTTAAAATGGGAGCTTATGGTATGATAAGACTCGTATTGCTTTTACTACCTGAAGCTTCTCATAAGTATGCTTGGATTCTCTTAACCTTAGGTCTTTTAACACTTCTTTTTGCAGGATTTATGGCTCTATATGAAACGCACATTAAAAAAATGGTGGCGTATAGTTCTATCTCACACATGGGACTTATCGCCATCGCTATGTCTGCTCTTAGTTTTGACTCTTTAAGTGCTGCTCTTTATGAGATGATAGGTCATGCTCTTATCATCTCACCTCTCTTTCTTATCGCTGGATTTTTACACCAAAAAATGCACACATGGGAGATGGGAGAGATGGGTGGTATCATGCAAAAAGTGCCTTACATTTCAGCTATTTTTGTTCTCGCTGGACTTGGTGCATTAGGGCTTCCTGGAACTATGGGTTTTATAGGAGAGATTTCTATCTTGATAAGTTCAATAGAGAGTTTTGGTGCATGGATGGTTGTTATACTTGTTGGTTCTCTTATCTCAGCTTCTTATCTCATCTGGACATTTCGTCGTGTGATTTATGGTGAAATAAGTGCTAAAGTTAGTGCAACTGATTTTAGCATGAACAGAGTTGAATTTTTTGCACTTGCTATTTTTGCTATACTTATCATCTTTTTTGGTATATTTCCAACACCTCTGTTTGAAGCGATAAATCAAGCTTTTAGCACATACTTCAACACAGGAGGTGTCTTATGAGTGCCTTTACACTTCTGTTTATCTTTGCCATACTCTCTTTTGGTATTCGTAACTTAAATCTACTAAAACTCTTATCACTTGTAGTTTTTGCCTTTGGAGCTTACTTTACACTTCATGCTTATCCTTTACCTCTTTATGGTTTTCATCTAAGTAGTGGTATAGCTTTTTTTGAGCTTATTCTTTTTATAGTTCTTGGTGCTTTTGTACTAAACGAAGATGAAAATATCAACATAACACAAACACTTTTTATAGGAACTGCTTCTATCGCACTTTTAGAGAGTAACACCATACTAAACTTCATCATCTCTTTTGAAGCCCTTAGTATCATCTCTTTTGTGTTAGTCGCAAATATAAAAAATGCGACTCAGGCGAGTGGTGCTGTAAAGATGTTTATAGCTGGGTCTATAGCAACTGCACTTATAGTTTTTGGAACTTCGTTTTATCTTTTTGAGGGACATTCGCTAAACGCAGGACTTGGTGAAGTAGGCAGATTTGGAACTGTTGGTCTTTGGATTATGCTTTTAGGACTTTTTTACAAACTCACTATCGTACCCATGCACTCTTGGGCAGCAGATAGTTATGCACAGATAAAAGCATCAAGTGCAGCACTACTCTCAGGTCTTGCAAAAACAGTAGCAGCTATCGCTATCTTTAAAACTTTTTCACCATTTTTACTACAAAACTTAGAGTTTAATATGCCTCTGCTTATCACACTTGCTATCGTTACAATGACACTTGGAAACTTCTTGGCACTTTTTCAAAAAAAAGTTGCTAAGATTTTGGCATACTCCTCTATCGCTCATGCTGGTTATATGTTACTTGCATTTGTGGCATTAAAGAGTAGTTACGCTTCTACGGGCTTACTCTACATCGCTATAGCTTATATATTTATGCAAAGTTCTCTTTTTATGTTGATTGGAAATATCTCTAAAGACTCTACAAAACTTAGCTTAGAAGATTTAAAAGGATTAGCACAAAGAGATAAGCTTACCTCCTTTTTATTTACCATCCAACTTTTCTCTTTAGCTGGTGTACCACTTCTAGCTGGTTTTATCTCAAAGGCTGTTTTAGTTTATGCAGTTGTTGATGCAAACTTACCTATTGTTGCACTTATCACTCTTTTAAACTCTGCTCTTTCTGTTGCATATTATGCATGGATTGTTAAACATATATATTTTGATGATGTAAATACAGACTCTAAGCTAAAGAGTTTAAATGCAGCTCCACTACTCTCACAGTTGATACTTTTAGGGGGAACTCTTTACTTTGGTATCTTTGCTTTTGAAATTTTCAATGTCTTAATTTAAGTATAATAAATTTATGTTATTATTCTCATTTGAAAAGGAAATAACATGATTTTTATATTTATTAAGACTATCCACATTTTCTCTGTATTTATTTACGGTGGATTTTTATTTACTGACATTCTATTTTTGTCTAAGCTAAATCGTTCGTTTAATGAAGAAAAAACGAAAGAAGCAAGAGAAGCTATTATGATGCATGTAAGAAAAGTTGTCCCTTATGCTCTTATGGTTGCAGTAGCTACTGGGCTTTATATGTTTTTTCATGTCTTTGGTGCTATAAGTGAAGAGGGACTCAGTAGTTTTCAAATCATGCTAAGTATGAAAGCATTTTTAGGCTCATGGTTAGGATTTCGTGGTGTAAATCAAAAGCTATTTGGCATAAATCCATGGGTATTTAAAAGTCATCTTTTCCCATTCTCATTAGTCGTAATTATTATCTTACTTTCACAACTTATGTATATCTAATTACTTAATCCCAATCATCAAACTTAGAGCTAGTATGTTTATCTTTTTTATATCGTTTAGCATTCTTACTCTTATCTAGCTGATTGGAACTATACAAGAGTTCTTCTTTGATGTTATCTATATCTTCATCTGAGTCTTTGTAAGATATTATCTTTTTTACTAATTTTTGCAAATCTTGGAGTTCACCTTTGTAGATTTGTATCTCCTCTGTACGATTGAGAAGTTTAAGAGCATTATCTATTTTCTTATTTAAACCTTCATGACTTAGGTTCTGTGTATTTGAGAGATACGAAACCATACTTTTATGAAATCTCTCTAATGCTCTGATATATCGAAGTCTATTAGCATTGTTTACTGCTTTTTGTGAGGCTGCCATTTTCATCCTGTTTATATATTATTGATACAATTATACACTTTATTTTAGGGAAAATTATGAAAAAAATATTTTTATCACTTATCTTACTCAGTATGTCACTTTTTGCTGAACTTACAAATGAGTATGTATCACAACAGTTAGTTAATTCTAAAACACCTATCGTTGATATTAGGACAAAACCTGAATGGAGAGAGACTGGACTTTTACAAGGTGCTATACCTATCACATTCTTTGATGAAAAAGGTGGTTATGATATAAATGCATTTTTAAAAGAACTCAATGAAAAAGTTGATACTACTAAAGAGTTCGCGATTATCTGCCACTCGGGAAGTAGAACTTCAATGTTAGCACCTTTTTTATCTGAAAAACTTCATTACAAAGTTATTAACCTCAAAGGTGGAATGGATTATGCAACAAGAGGTTTACATCTTAAAACTTATAGATACATGAAGTAATTTTTACTTCTTTATCTTACTCAATGTTCTTTCACTCCAAAATGATTTTTTAACATTTTTAACATTGCTTTTTATAATCATTTTTGGAATAAAATTGACAGTTTCAAACTTTGTTACAGGGTTTATACTGTACCAATAAGTCCACATATAAGCTCGTTTATCTTTTATGCCTTTTACTTTTTTCCACTCTCTTTGTATTACCTTTGTTATCTTTCCATCAACATAAAACTTAGTTTCATAGTTTGTAAAGTGCTTAGTATCTATATAATCTATGCGATAATCATACCAAGCATTCTCTTTAGGTGTTGCTTTTAAAACATACACTTCTGCAGTTATTTTTTTATTATTTTTTGGTAGTTGTTTAGTATATTTGTTAAGATTAGATGGTTTGATTTTCATTCTTTTATACTCAAAACTTTTTACACGCTTATCGACAAGCTCATAATTATCTTCATCAAGTCTTCTAAGTTTTGCTTCTTCTAAAAATGCTACATCTGCCGCACTATAACCCATATTTTTAGATGGTTCAGCCATTCTTCTTACTTTTCTAAGAGCTGGTAACCACATCATAATCTCTAAAGATTTTTTTTCATCACTGTACTCATGAGCTAAAACACCTGTTCCTTTCAACTGACTTGAGGTAAAAACAACAAGGTCTTTTGATTTGGTTATACCATCATGATAGTCATTGTTTAGATAACGGTTTACTCTTAAAACTCTTGGTTTTTTATTTTTAGATTTTCTGACGATTAGTATGCTTTTATGTTTTCTAGCTTTTAGGATTTGATTGTTTAAATAAAGTTGATGGTTTACAAAATATACCTGCTTAGCAATCTCTATAGCATCTATCTTTGTTGGATACTTAAGTTTTCTATCTACATTAGCATTAAGTGATACAGTAAGTAAAATAAGTATTAAAAATCGCATGTTATAATCCTTTAAAAGATATTATAACATAAGACTTTCAAATTATAAAAGAGATTTTATAACATTTGAAACACCCTGATGCAAGTTATAGTTAGATATTGGAAAATCTAGGTTTTCGTACTCAAGATTTACACTGTAACGACTCAGATAGTCACCTAAAAGTTTCAAGTCAATATTGTCATATGTTTTACATAGTTTTTCATCTAAGTTAGTGCGTAAAAGTTCATTTACTTCATTTGATTTTTCAAGTGTGAATGCAAGTGTTTTCAAACTTAGAAAGTCATTCCATTCTAAAAATATTTCTGGTGTTAAATTCTCTACAAAATCACCCTGTGGATCAAACAAAAGTCCCTTGTCTCTAAGTGGAATTAATACACTGAGTATAGCTGTTGAAAAAGGGACAACCTTATCGGACCAAAAAGGAGATTCATTTCTAAGATAGAGTTCTGATTTGATTTTATCAGTTATAGTTTCCAAATCTTCATTTTTAAAAAGTTTATATGTTTGAGATTTCATGTTAGTTTTCCTAATAATTTATCAATAATTTTCGTAATGATACACTTTTAGTATATAATTCTGCTTTTAAAAGGAAATAATCTTGAAATTAAATAAAAGTTTTATAACAAATAGTGTCGCTATCATGCTTATACTTATCTCTTTTGCACTGCCTGAGTATTCATCATATTTACTCTATACTGGTCTTTTTGCTCTATCTGGTGCTATCACAAATCAACTAGCCATTTACATGCTTTTTGAAAAAGTGCCTTTTTTATATGGGTCTGGTGTTATCCCTATGCGTTTTGAAGCCTTTAAAGACTCTATTAAAAACCTTATGATGAGTGAATTTTTTACATTAGAACAGTTAGAGACATTCTTTTCAAGTGAAGAAAAGAAGATAGACCTAAAACCAATCATACAAAAGACAAACTTTACCCCTGCCTTTGATGCCCTTTCTCAAACTGTTATGGAATCACCTTTAGGAGGAATGCTAGGAATGTTTGGAGGAGTTACTGCACTTGATGGACTGAAAGAGCCTTTTATCCTAAAGATGAAAAATTCCATCTCCGATATTGTAAGTTCAACTGACTTTATGCAAACTCTAGCAGAGCAAATGAAAAACTCAACACTTAATTCAGATATGATTTTATCCATAGAGAGTGTGATAGATAAAAGGCTCGAAGTCTTAACACCAAACATGGTAAAAGAGATGGTTCAAAAACTTATAAAAGAGCATCTTGATTGGCTAGTCGTTTGGGGTGGTGTCTTTGGTGGACTGATAGGTTTAGTAAGCTCTTTTATACTATAGTTTAAACAACCTCTATACTAACATCATCACCAATAGTTAAAACATCTCCTGAGATAATCTTTGCTCGTTTTCTAAGCTCTGTTTCACCGTTTCGTTTAACATAACCATCAGCTACTATCATCTTAGCTTGTGCGCCACTATCTACTAAATCTAAAACTTTTAGTAGCTTAAAAAGTTCTATATAATCTTCTTTTAATTCAAATTTCATTTGTATCCAATATTTTGTAAGTTTGTAATTATAGTATTTATTTAGAAATATTTACTCAAAAAACTATTTAACTGATTTGCGAATTGATGGGCATCTTTTGCTCCAAAAGGTTTTGGTCCTTTTGTCATCTCTCCACTCTCTCTTATCTTGTCCATAAGATTTCTCATAGCAAGATACTGCTTAATGTTATCAACACTATAGAGTTCACCTCTATTGTCTATAGCATGAGCATCTTTACTTATCACTCTATCTGCCAAAGGTATGTCAGCCGTTATAACTAAATCACCCTCTTCTAACATCTCAACTATCTTATGGTCTGCTTCATCTGCTCCAGCTTCAACGATTATGTAACTAATATTGTCTGATTTTCCTATGTTTACTTTTTTATTTGAGACTACAAAAGTCTCTATGTTTAGTCTCTGTATAGAACGAAATAATATTGGTTTTAAAAGATTAGGGAAAGCATCAGCATCAACAAAAATTCTAGGCATTTATAAGTTCCAGTTTTTTATCTCTTGATAGCTTTTTAACAGCTATTTCTCGCTTTGTGGCACTACTTCTATCTTCCAATTCTTCGCTGTACATTAGTTTAACAGGTCGTCTTGTTTTAGTGTATTTTGCACCTTTTGTTGAACTGTTGTGTTCTTCTACTCTTCGTTTTATATCTGTTGCTATACCCGTATATAATGTATCATCACTACATTTTACAATATATACATAATAAGACATTATATTAAAAAGTAAGAAGCAATCATGACAACAGAGAGTCTAACAAATGAGATGGCTGTTGTTCCGATAATATTTCCAATGGAACAACCTACACAAGAGCTATACTGTTTACCTTCATATTGAGCATAAAAAAAGTAAAAAATCTGCATAGTTACAACAGTAAATGAAGCATAAAGTTGATATTGCCACATGGTATGTAAAATACTTTTATCACTAATAAATAGAGAACTAAAGAGTGGTACAAGCATAATCAGCATTGATATATTTATAGCTTTTATAACTTTATCTCGTTTAAATGTTGTTGGGCAATAATTATCAATACCAACATCTAAACCAAATTCCAACTTTGCTTCAAAATTATTTTTTTCTTTTTCTGGCATTCTATTTATAAAAGTAGCACCAAAAAGATAGTCAAGTTTTCTCTGCAAAATTCTAGCTAGTTTACCACTAAACTTCATTGATTTATCTTCTGCATTTCTATCTTGATAAACTATACTAATATTTTCAAATCTTTTTATTTTTGCACTTATATCACCATAATAATATGTTTTTTCATCTTCAACAGATTCACCACTATGACCAATCTGCACAGGATTTATCATCTCTATTAGCTCATTATTCTCATCTTTAAAAACAAGAACATTAAAGTAACTACCTATCTGATAAGCACTAAGAGCTTCTAAATTATTTTCTTTTATAGTATCTTTAAGATCATCTATCAAAGAAAATAATTTCTCGTCAAATATTCTAATATCTGTACCATATTCTATACTTAGTGGAGTTGGGTATTTTATTATTTTTTTTATCATATTTTTGCTTGAAGGAGGTGAGTTTTGGAATTAATCCAAAACTCAAAAACTTAGTGACTCTTTTGAACCACTATAATCATTTTAACATTTAAAACTGCAAATCTAAATGCTTGCCATATAAGACAAGTTCTCATTGATTTTGCGAACTTCCCTGGAATCATTGTTAGAGCAAATTGCTCATCTTCAAAATTTTTTTCTTCTTGTTTCATAAGTATATATCCTTTTTTTTACTTTGTAAAAATAAGGGAACATTTTCCCATTATTTTATACGCAAAAGGAAATAATTCCTTTTACTACGCTAACGCTAGGTTTTCTTCAGCAGAAAGCTCAAAATACTAACATTTCACTATAGGTTTACTCTGGAATCAGAGTCCAACCTGGATTGAGTTTAGCTTTATAGATAAACAAGAAATGTAAAACATGTTTAATCCAGTGACCAGCAAGTCCAATCTCACCAAATGTATAATCAGTATCACGACCAGTTCCTGGATATTTTTCAAAATCTGGAACAACAGGGAAAACTGTCATGGCAGCAGCAGTACCACTAAATACACCTTTACCAGCAGATGCAACACAAGCAGCACCCATTTCAGCCATAGAAGCTTCATGTAAATGAGCATTTTCACCTTTAGTCATTAATGCAACAACTGAATGTGCAACAGCTTTACCAATAATACCAGAAGGCATACCAGTTCTTGGAGGAGTTGGATTGATAGGAGTTCCATTTGGAGACTTCATCGGTTTAGAGATGATATGTGGTGGTGCAAAAGCGATACCAGCAGCAAACATATTTTTATATGTAGGATTTTGGTAAGTTCTTGGCCAATCACTAGCTTTCCAATCAGCATAAGGCTTTGGAGTATAATCAGCATCAACTTTCATAAAACCATTTGGAGCAAAAATTGTATCTGTAATATCAGAACCATCTTTATCAAAAGCTTTTAGCCCAACACCAGCAAATGGAGGGATAAGCATAGCAAAGTCAAACTCTTCTTCACCCATAGTACCATCTAGTAGTTCGTATCCTACTTTTCCAGCTTCTACTTTATTTGTGTGTGCACCTATCAACCAGTGAACATTTCGCTCAGAAAAGAGTGATTCTGCAAATAACTTAGAATTAACAACATATCCACCAACTTTCATATGAAGTCCACCCATACCGAAGTCACCTAAGAAAGATTCATTAGAAATCCATTTCATATCTGCCATATCACGAACACCAGCATTTCTAAGTTCATGTTCAATGTTGAAGATATACTCAAATGCAGCACCTTGACATGTACACATACCGTGACCTGTACCGATTAAGAATTTTTGACGAGTACCGCCTTTCATCTTCTCAATAGCCTCTGCAAGTTTCTTAGATGCATGAACAGCATGATCAGCTGTACAAACTGAAACAGTATTCTCACCTAAAGTGCTACCTTCACCTAAACCAGGAGTTGCTCCAAAGTTTAGTTTTGGACCAGTAGCATTAACGATATAATCATACTCGATATCTTCTGTTTGTCCCTCTTTCCCAGCTTCAGTAAATTCTATACTTACAAATGCTTTATCACTAGCTTCGTTTCCATTAGGATTTAAAGAGACTGCTTTTGCTTGTTTATAAGTAATTCCTGCTTTCGCATACACTGGAGCTAAGTCAAAAGTAACTTCTTCTTTCTCCATTCGACCAACACCAACCCATATATTTGATGGTATCCAGTTCCACTTAGCATTTGGAGTTACAACCACAACTTCATGTTCTGAGCCTAACCATTTTGCCGCAAATGTCGCAGTAGTATGCCCTGCAACACCACCACCTAATACTATTAATCTTGCCATTTTTATTCCTCATTAAATAAGTTCTGCACAAATTCTACCATAACTTTGCTATATTTTCATGATATGAATCAAAATTTTTACTTATTTTTATCATAAGTAAATACTATATTTTATAGACAAATACAGAAAATAGGTACTTTAAAGCAAGATTAAACCTAAATATTAATCTTTTTTTAGAATTTTATCAATGATTTCAAAAGAATTTTTAGAGAGCGATTGTGTAGATAATACACACTCTAACTCTATTTTTATCATCTTTTTGTTCTCTTCATTCATTTTATTATATATTCTAAAGGCTCCAGCAAGTCCAGATGCCATCTGTGGGTTTATCTTATCTATCTCTATGATTTTTTGTGCTACAAACTTATACCCACTTCCATCTTTTGCGTGAAAATATTTATAATTTCTAGCAAAAACTCCTACAACTGAACGAACTAAATTTGGAACTTTCTCATCATAAACCTCATCATCTTGAAGTTTTACAACTCTTTGAAGTGTTCCTTCCCTATGTGAAGCAGATAGGATTGAAAAGTATTTATTCATAACAAGTGTTTCATTTTTGTACTTTTGATAAAAGTCTTTAAACGCAGTAGTTTTATACTCTGATGAAGAATTTTCTAGTATATCAAGAGCTACAACTCTATCAGTCATTGTAACTGACTCATCATACTGTTTTTGAATAAGCTTTTGCAAACTTAAAGTATCATTAGCAGATAATATTTTAAGCACTCTATTTTTTAAAGAGCGTTTACCCATGCTTAAACTATCCAGCTCTTTTGACTTCGCTTCATGATGTAAGTTATAGAGTGATAATAATTTATCTTTATAATGTATAGCTAAATAATTTGCCAATTTCTCTTTTGCATTATAAATAATCTCAAAATCAATCTTATCTTGCCTTTGCATGAGAGTAGAAACTGATGGAAGTTCTAAAAGTAAAGATTTATAAGACAAATCACCATCAATATCAAGTAAATATCCGTAAGCTTCTATAAACTTATCGTTTATATCTTTACCTTGCATAATAGCTTCGATAGTCTCTACAGCAAAATTTTGCGTTGCTTCATATCTAACAAAACTATTTTTATCATGTTTCATTAAAAAAGCAAAATCATTTTTTTCTTCTTCTACTATTATGGGAGCAGAAAAGTCACGATTTATAGAGAGTGTCGGTTCACTGAGAAGTCCACTAAAAGTAAATACTTCTCGTTCTTTAGAGATTATCAAAGTTTTACTAACTACTTCTTTTCCAGTCTTGTCAATCAAAGCCATCTTTAAAGGGTAGTAATATATATTTATTGTATTTGGTACTTTTTGTGTAAGTTCTAAACTATAAACACCATCAAGAAAACTTGTTTTAACCATAAGTCTTGGAGTCCCGCTTTGATGGTACCAACTCTTAAAAGCATCCAAATTCATACCACTAGCTTCACTCATAGCCCAAACAAAATCGTCAGTCGTTACAGCTTGTCCATCAAATGTTTCAAAATAAAGGTCTGTTGCTTTTCTATACTTATCTTCACCTAAAAGTGTATGCATCATTCTAACAACTTCAGCACCCTTTTCATATACCGTTGCTGTATAAAAGTTGTTCATAGAGATATATGACTTTGGTTGGATAGGGTGTGCTGTGGGAGATGCATCTTCTACAAACTGTCTCTCTCTTAATGCTTTTACATCTTCTATGCGTTGCACTTCTTTAGAGTTTAAGTCAGCTGAAAAACTCTGATCACGAAATACTGTCAATCCCTCTTTTAAAGTAAGTTGAAACCAGTCACGACAAGTTATACGATTTCCTGTCCAGTTATGGAAATACTCATGAGCTATAACAGACTGAATCCCCATAAAATTTGCATCCGTCGCTGTATCTTCATCTGCTAAAACATAAGCAGAGTTAAAGATATTAAGTCCTTTATTTTCCATCGCACCCATGTTAAAACTATCTACTGCTACTATGTTGTAAATATCCAAATCATACTCACGACCATATGTTTCTTCATCCCAAAGCATAGCTTCTTTTAAAGACTTCATAGCATGATAACATTTTGACTCATTGCCTAAATCACAGTAGATATTTAACTCTACTGGATTGCCTGAAGCTGTTGTGTAGCTATCGTTGATACTTCCAAGATTACCTGCTACTAGTGCAAAAAGATAAGATGGTTTTGGATGTGGGTCATGCCAAGTAACACCATGTCTTGTCTCTTCTTTGTTATCAAAAACTTCATGACACTGTGTTTTGTTACCATTGCTTAAAAGAACTGGATATTTTTCTTTATCGGCGATAACTGTTGTTGTAAAAACACTCATGACATCGGGACGGTCAAGATATGGAGTGATACTTCTAAAACCTTCTGGCTCATTTTGTGTACAGAAAATATCACCTGATTTATAAAGTCCTTCTAGTTCAGTGTTATCTTGAGGATAGATTTTGTTGAGTATTTTAATGCTAAAATCAGAAGGAACATTAAAAATAGTAAGTTTTTCATCCTTGTATGTATAACGACTATCTTGAAGTTTTAAGTCATTTATCCACAACTCTCTAAGCTCTAAATTGACTGCATTTAACACCAAATCATTTTGAGTTTCATTGACTTTTTTTATCTTCATCACATTAGTAACTATACTAAATTCTTCAAACAGTTCAAATAGCAACTCAACACTATCTATACTAAAGTCAGACTTCTTATAATCTTTTAAATATATCGCTTTTACTTCACTCATTTTTTTCCTTCAATCCCGTTTAGTAGTTTTTCTTTTCTTCTTTGTTGTTTTAACCTGCTTTCTAGTTTGTGGGGCAGAGCTTGTGTTTTTACTATATTGACGCTCTTTTTTTCCACTACTTCGTTTATGCTCTGCTTTTAGTTTTACCTCATCAACATCTTTTCTTCTGATGTTTGGATCAGGTTCAAATCCTTCTACTACTTCTTGAGGTATCTTTTGACCTATAAGTCGCTCAATATCTCTGATGTCATACTTTTCATAAATATCTATTAGACTTATCGCTTCACCTTGACGACCAGCACGACCTGTTCTTCCAACACGATGTACATAATCTTCTGGGATAGATGGCAGTTCATAGTTTATCACATACGGAAGGTTTTCTATATCTAGTCCACGAGAGGCTATATCTGTAGCGACAAGAACTCTTGTTTTTCTCTCTTTAAACTGAGTAAGAGTCTTAAGTCTGTTTGCCTTAGTTTTATCTCCGTGAATAATGCCACATTTTAGTCCATCTTTTTTAAGTTCTATTATCAACTTATCTGCACTTACTTTTGTTTTTGTAAAGACTAAAACCTGAGGGAAGTTTCTTGAGCCTATAAGGTAGGCAAGAAGTTCAGCTTTTCTATTTGTATCAACCATATAAGCTACTTGATTTATAGTATCAACTGTTGTATTTTTTTTAGCTGTCTCTATAAAAGCAGGCTTTGTTAAGATAAGTTTTGATAGTTTTCTTACCTTTTCACTAAATGTAGCCGAAAAAAGTAGTGCTTGATGTCTTTTAGGAAGAAGTGGATGGATTTTTCTAATATCTTTTGTAAAGCCCATATCTAACATTCTATCTGCTTCATCTAAAACCATTATTTCAACAGAGTTAAGAGATAAGCCCGTTTCAATATGCTCAAGTAAGCGTCCAGGAGTAGCGATAACTATATCCACACCCTCTTTTAACTTTCTCTTTTGTGTCTCTAAATCTTTTCCACCTACAAGTATCATAGTTTTCACTTTCATATTTGTAGAGTAAGAGAGTATATCTTCATGTATCTGTATTGACAATTCACGCGTAGGTGAGAGAATAATAACTCTTACATTGTTATGTTCCAATGGATGCCTTAATCTTTGAAGTATAGGCAAAGCAAAAGCAGCAGTTTTTCCTGTTCCTGTTTGTGCAGTAGCAAAAATATCACTCTTTGCCAATACTAAAGGAATAGCCCTTTTTTGGATTAATGTAGGATGCTCATACCCCAACTCTTTTATTGCACTAAGAAGAGGTTTTATTAAACCTAGTTTTTCAAACGACATATATCCATCCTCATTAAAAATATGTGTAATTTTATCATAATTAGCTATAATTAGCTAATATTAAATATAAGCGTATTAAATGATAAGAAAAACTTTAAAAAGCACAACAAAAAGCGAAAAATTAAAAGCATTTATAAAAAAAGCAAAAGTACCACGAGAATTTTTAGCGGCAAACCGTAAAATGATTTCAAGAGGTGTAGTTTTAGGTATATTTATCGCAGCTATTCCAATGCCTATGCAAATGGCAGCTGTTTTACTCTTCATGCCTCTCTTTCGTTTTAATGTCCCCATAGCACTTGCAATGTGTTGGCTTTCAAATCCTATAACTATGCCTCCCATGTATTATCTGGAGTATGAGCTTGGTTCTTTTCTACTTGGAATAAAGCCTCAGCCTGTAGAACTAACACTTGAGTGGTTTTCAAACAATATGGCAGATATTTTTATACCTCTGTACTTTGGAACGCTCATCTTTTCTGTTGTCGGTTCTATCTCTGCCTACTGGGCAGTAAATCACTTTTGGAAATCTTCAGTACACAAAGAGAAAAAAAAGCATAGAAAAGATAGATAGTTTAACTTCTTTCTTACTTTTCTACACGATTAAATAAATTTGTTTACAAATATAATATCTTTCAACAAATACACCTCAATATTGCGTTAAAATTATAAATAATAAACTTTGGAAAAAATATGATAAACAGACATGTTACAGAACAAACCACCATCTTTTTTAGTGTTGTTAAATGGGTATTTCTATCATCTACAGTAGGTGTTATAATTGGTGCTGTAGTCTCATTTTTCTTAAAATCAATCGGTTGGGCTGAACTACACCAATCAGATATGCCTTTTCACTACTATTATCTCCTTCCTATTATGCTGGTTCTAACTGTATGGATAGTCAAAACTTTTGCACCAAATGCAGAGGGACATGGAACAGAAAAAGTGATAGAAGCTGTGCATAAACATAATGGAAAGATAGATATTGCCGTCATTCCCGTTAAACTTCTTGCTACACTTATGACCATTTTTGCTGGTGGTTCTGTAGGAAAAGAGGGACCTGGAGCTCAGATCGGTGCTGGGACGGCTTCTTTTATTGCTACCGTTTTTAAATTTAGAAAAGAAGATAGAAAAAAACTTGTTATCTGTGGGATTAGTGCTGGTTTTGCATCTGTTTTTGGTACTCCTATCGCAGGGGCAATTTTTGGTGTGGAAGTTCTTATCATTGGTGTAATCATGTATGATGTACTTCTCCCATCTTTTATAGCAGGATTTGCTGCCTTTACCACTACTCAATTTTTAGGTGTTGAATATACTTATTATGATGTTCGTTTTTATCAAGAGATTGCTCTTGATATACCTCTAATTTTACAAGTTATTTTAGCTGGTATCTTTTTTGGTATCGTTTCGGATATATTGGTAACTAGTGTTCAAAGAGTTTCAAAATTTATAAAATCACTTCCGTACAATATTTATCTTAAGGCTTTTGGTGGTGGAACTATTTTGGTTATATTAACGCTAATCTTTGGAGAAAGATACTTAGGTCTAGGAATGGGAACTATAGAAGATGCTCTTCATCCAGCTGCAAGTATTGGTGATTTACCTTGGTATGCATTTTTACTTAAAACCATTTTCACATCTATAACACTTGGGGTTGGAGGAAGTGGTGGTATCATCACCCCTGTATTTTATGTAGGTGCTACAAGTGGAAATCTTTTTGGACATTTGATAGGCAGTCACCATATTGCTCTTTTTGCTGCTCTAGGATTTGTTAGTGTTCTCTCAGGTGCTACAAATGCACCCATAGCGGCAACCATCATGGCAGTTGAACTTTTTGGTTTAGAGATAGCCCACTACGCTGCCATAAGTGCTGTTATCAGCTTCTTATTAACTGGACATAAAAGCGTCTTTAACTCTCAAAAACTAGGGATGAGAAAATCTGATGCTCTTAGTATTGATATGGGTGAAGATATAGAAAATACGCATGTGCATTTAGAAGATAAAGAGGCAAATAAGATAAAAGGTATTCAGGATAGAATCCGTCAAAAAGCTGAAGCCTTATATGATAAAAAGAATAGTAGGAAAAAATAAAACGCTATTGAGTAATACTGGGGTTAAATGCCTTTGTACTTACGCGTACTTTATTGCCTACTTTTAAACTTCTCGCTTCATCTGCACTTATAACAACTTCAACAAGTTGCTGTCCAATAGCGATAATAGCGATATAAATAACATCTACTTTTTTTATCTCTAAAAGTTCACCTTCAAAAGAGAACTTCTGACTTCCACTTGTTTTTAGTAGTACCTCCTTAGGAGTTCCATCGTCAGTAATTTTCCCATTTTCTAAAACTAGAACACGAGAAGCAAGTCTATAAATCTCACTTGGGTCATGACTGACCATGATAGTAGTTGTTTTAAACTCTTTATGAAGAGTTAATATCTCTTGTTGAAGCTTTGTACGCATATTTGTATCAAGTGCAGATAAAGGCTCATCCATCAAAAGAAGTTTTGGTCTGTTCATCAAAGCCCTACAAAGACTTACTCTCTGTTTTTGACCACCACTCAGAGTGTTTGGAAGTCTATTTTTTAGTTCACTAAGCTCTGTTATGCCCAAAAGTTTACTTGCTAATTCTTTGTCATCTTTTACAAAAAGAAGATTTTTCTCTACACTCATGTTTTCAAAAAGAGCATAATCTTGAAAAACGAAACCTATCTCTCTTTTTTGCACAGCTAATGATTTTTTACTATCTAGCCATATTTTACCATCAACTTTTATATCTCCACTAGCCTCTTCTAAACCAGCCAATACTCGTAAAAGAGTTGTTTTACCAGCTCCACTTTTTCCACTAAGTGCTAAAAATTCACCCTCTTTCACTTTTAAGTAAATATCCAAATCCATAAGACCATTTGAACCATGAAGTTTTTTATTTATCTTAAACTCTATCATAATCCAAACTTCCTGTTTTGTTTTGCATTAAATATATAAACGCTCAGTAAAACTAAAAAGCTTATACCAACCATGACAGCACTATAAATATGAGCCGCACTATAATCCATAATTTCAACCATCTCATAGATAGCGACCGAAGCAACTTTAGTCTCTCCTGGGATACTCCCACCAACCATAAGCACAACTCCAAACTCTCCAACAGTATGTGCGAAAGTGATTACAATGGCTGTTATTAGAGACTGTTTCATATTTGGTAGAGCTACTAAAAAAATAGTTTGAAGTTTACTTTTTCCTGCAATATAACTCGCCTCAAGCATATTTTTGTTTATAGATTCAAAACCATTTTGCAGAGGTTGTACCATGAATGGTAAAGAGTAAAAAGAGCTAGCAACGACAAGCCCTGTAAAACTAAAAACAAGTTTTACTCCAAAATATTCTTGGAAAAAACTTCCAATGGGAGAGTTTGCAGATAATGCCCAAAGAATATAAAAACCTAAAACAGAGGGTGGTAAGACGATAGGAAGTGCTGTTAAACTCTCTATAAATGGCTTTAATTTTGACTCTGTTTGAGATAGATACCAAGCAAGTGGTAAGCCTATGATAAAAAGGATAAATGCAGTCAAACTTGCTAACTTAAATGAGAGTATAAATGGCTCATAGTTCATGATGCTATACTTCCTATAGATAAATCGCTTGACTTTATTAAAGCTACAATTTTATCTCCAATACTTAACTCCATTCTCTTTAAGGATGCTGTAGTTATTATTGACTCTAAAATATCTTCATAAAACTTTAGTTTTAGTGAACTTAAGAGTTCGCCAACTTCCATAGATACTATCTCGACTTTTAACTGGTTTGAAAAGCTTAGTTCTCCTGATATATTTTTTGCTATAGCAACTGCAGTTGGTTTAAATGTAAGTGATACCTCTTTATCAACAACAAGTTCACTATTTAAGTCTAAACTCATCATTTTAAGTGAGTTATTGTAAGCTTTAAATGTAATTACATTGAGATTTTCTACACTCTGTATTTCTACTATATTTGCTACTATATTATTCACAATATATACCCATACTTTTTAAATATCTTTCTTGCTTTTTCACTCAAAATAAAATCATAAAAAGCTTTATAGGCATCTGAGTTTTTTAGCAAAACTATCCCCTGCTTTATCGGTGTGTAAAGTTTTTGATTAACTGATACCCAGTTAGTACCCTCTTTGTATTTACTCATTTTAGAACTATATAGTGATGATTTTGCTATTATCCCAATATCTGTCGCCACAACAGCATAAGTAACTGTTTGAGATATAGATTCTCCATAAACAAACTTTGACTTTATATCTTCATATATTTTTGCATTATTTAGTGCTTCAAATGTAGCTATGCCATAAGGAGCTGTTTTTGGATTTGCTACTGCTATGCGTTTTATATTTTTTGATTTTAACATCTCAATACCATGTGAAAAATCTTGTTTATGGATACTAAATAGAGACAAAGCACCAAAAGCATAAACAGTAGGTTTACTGATGGCTATTTTGTCTTTATAAAGTGCCTCAGGATACTTCATATTCGCCGACATAAAGAGTCCATAAGGTGCGCCATTTTTTATCTGTGCTGTTAGTTTGCCACTACTTGCTAGAGTAACTTGCACTTTTATATAGGGATGATTTTTAACAAACTCTTTTTTTAGCTCATTTATGGCGTAACTTACATTTGATGCAACGGCTATGTTGATAGTTTGTGCATTTAGAAATGTAGTAAACAGAAGAGTTAATATAATTTTCATTATTGATTTGCCTTAAAATAGATAGTTAAACTCTAAACGAGAATCAATATAGTCTGAAGTTGATGAAGAAGCACCAATAAAATCTCTATATCCAAATCTAACTCTATATTGAAACTCAGGCATTGAAGGTATATTTTGCACTATCCCTGCATAGTAAAACATGCTATCTGTCTCATTTTTACTCTGGTCTCCATCCATATAAAGAATAGAAGTTTGTAAAAAAGGTTTTTTATATACTGCATTTTTATTTGCGTTATATACAAGTTCTAAACGATAACTTTTCATATTTGCTCGCCAATTATACATACCCATTGAACGAGTATATCCACTTGTGGGAAAACCTCGCCATGGATTTACTAAGTCTGATTTATTTAAAACATGAGTGTAAGCCAAGTTCAGTTTATAGTCATCAATCTTTGTAACAATTTTTGCTGCTACCATCTTAGAGTCTAATGAGTTAGCATCTTTATATCCTGCTAAACCACTAAGATTGGTTGAAGCTCCACCAACACTCCCTGCTCCTTTGTCAAACTGCTGTAAATATCGAAATGCTGGAGTTATACTAAAACTATCAAAAGCTATCTTATAGTTTACTTCACCCATCATTTGAGATAAAAGCTCAGGAACGAGATATGAAGAAAAATTGATTTTCATATTTTCTATAGACTTATTTTCTACATCTAAAACAAGAAGAGCTGCATCGGTTGGTTTACCTGCTGCTCTTAATGCTGAATAAGTTAAGCCCTTATGCATAGCACTATCATCATTTTCACTCCACTCTGGATGATTTACACCAGAGGTTGAGTTTGCATCACCAACCATAAAGAGAGCATGACTATCTTTGTGATCACGCAATTTTTGTTTTGTCAGATATGCAAGTTTAAGTGTTGAGTTTGGTAAATCTTTTGAACTTACAACAAAACCATCAAAAGAGTTTGGTATCATCTTTGTATCATTTGACTTTGTATAAAAAGTCTCTACAAGTTGGCGACCAAAAATAAAATCTGTTTTAGAATATCTATATTTTATATTGGCTTGTCCAAAAACGAAAAGAGATGTTGAGCCACCGTTAGCGTAGTTATATCTGCTTAGTGTATCTTTTGATGATTTCAAGTGAGATATAGAATCTAATTTGCCTTTATCAAAAAAAGATTTTGAGCCATATAGTCCAAGAGTAAAATCAAAACCTTTAAGTGAGGCTGATTTATAGATAAGACTTGCACCGACAGCTCCAACTAGCTGTGTTTCATGAGTTGAGTCTGGATGATTGTAAGCAAAATAAAAATTGTTGTTACGAAAGCGTCCATAAAAAGCACCCTCTCTAAACATATCTGTAAAGCTATTTACATTTTTTTGTTTATTAAAATATATCTGCTGTCCATTTGATTTGATAGTATGTTTTAGAGTAGAATTTTCTGCAAATAAAGAACTTGCAAAAATAATCCCAAATAAAAGAGCTTTTTTATAATACATTGATTGTTATTTCCATGATAAGTTAATTTATCCTATATTATAACAAATCTAATCTATTAGACCTCTTTATTTATGATAGAAAATCCTAAGTCATGCATAGCTTTATCTACAAGTTCAGTCGCAGCCTGAATAGTTTTTTGAGAAATATCTGGCAGTTTTGAGCCAAATACACCTTTGGCATCTTTAAAACCTTGTAACATTCCCTCTCTTCCAGCACGCATTAACTTTTCATCTCCTCCCGAACCATTTATGACGAAGTCAGCTATCCTTTTGCTTGTCTGTTTTATACCAAAAATTCCATCTTCACTTACAAGTTTTTTAGCTTCATCTTGAGATAAATTTGCAATTGGCTTACCTTTGTAGCCAACATCCTGTAAAAAACTTTGAAACTCTTTATAATCTTTTCTAAAGTTATCTTCTTTAGAAGACAAATCTGTTTGTAAAGTTGTAGATTTAAAAGTATAAGCATTCATACTCTCTTTTATCTGCTTTTTTAAACCATCTACCTCATCCTTAGATAACTTTTGTGTATATAAACTTTTTGTAGCACTTGTATCATTTATCTGCATAAATGACTGAATGTTTGATGATATATTCATAATTAACCTCACTAATATTTCCATATACATCGGTATTTAAAAGAATTTCTAAATTTTTTAGCAAAATTTCTATTTTTTAGATATACTTATGCCGATGAAAAGATGAGGCTCGAGTTCATCTTTAGTGTGTATTATTATGATTTAGTTCGTGTAACCCTAAAGACTCTCCAAATTTTAGACTCCACTTCTACGGAAGTGAAATTATACAAAAGGCTTAATAATGGCAGAATTATTAGACGGATCAGTTAAATGGTTTAACGAAGAAAAAGGTTATGGTTTTATTCAACAAGAAAACGGCGGAAGCGATGTATTTGTACATTTTCGTCAAGTTAACAACCCAGGACACGGTCGTGTTTCTTTAAATGAAGGTCAAAAAGTGACTTACGAAATCGGTGAAGGTCAAAAAGGCCCTCAAGCAGAGAATGTAACACCTCTTTAATCTCTACCACATTTTACAGGCTTTTGCCTGTAAAACTATTTTTTATCCATTCTATCTTAAAATTTTCATACACTCATTAGCTATTTCTAACTCTTCATCTGTTTTTATACTCAGTGATTTTATACCTTTAAACATTTTAGCATTTAAAACTCTACTTCTTATGTACTCAGAATTTTCTCCGATGCCACCACTAAAGACGATAGCATCAACATTACCGAGTAATGCCATGTAAGAGCCTATGGATTTTTGAATTCTTCTAACCATCATATCTAAAGCCAATTTTGAT
>Ga0256829_1001302_pt1 | contig 20921 bp, 15 predicted proteins | sample 131447metaG_FD_185979 | JGI IMG/M metagenome (GOLD analysis project Ga0256829, IMG submission 185979) | Hydrothermal vent microbial communities from Lau Basin, Pacific Ocean - 131-447 | ecosystem: Environmental > Aquatic > Marine > Hydrothermal vents | place: Pacific Ocean: Lau Basin | collected...
ATTAATCATAAGTAAATCAGCTCTTGTCATGTCTCCTTTACGAGGTACTCCAGCAGTCACAACAACTATATCGCAATCTTTAATATCACTTGCCTCTTTCGCAGCAGTAATAATAGTTGGACTTGATGCATAGTAAGTTGCTTGAGCCATATCTATCGCTTTTCCTTTTGCAACGCCATCTGCAATATCAAAAAGTATAATCTCATGACAAGTACCCATAAGTGCTAAACTATATGCAGCAGTTGCACCAACTGCACCTGCACCAACTATACCTACTTTTCTATTTCCCATCAGGTTTCTCCATTTCTTTACTTTCTAAATCATCAAAAAAACCATTTCCGTACAATATATCAAGCATATCTTGTACTGATTCAACAGAGTTTTTAAATCTAGTTCTTTGTAGAGTTTTTAGAGTCATTTCTATAATCTCTTCTGCACCACCTGCACCTATCATGGCAGGTACACCACTAACGATACTATCATAGCCATATTCACCTTTCAGATAAACAGCACATGAGTGAATCTGCTTTGTATCTTTTAAAATAGCATCAACCATTACGGCAGTTGATTTAGCTGGTGCATAATATGCTGAACCATCTCCAAGGAGATTTACAATTTGAGCACCACCATTTTTTGTTTTTTTGACAATTTCACCAATCTCTTCAGAGTCAAACAGGTCTTCAATAGGTACACCAGCAACTGTAGTGAACTTTGGAAGAGGTACCATAGTATCACCATGTCCACCCATAACAGTAGCACGAATCTGACCTGCTCCATAACCTAGTTTTTCATAAATAAAATGAGCCATGCGTGCTGCATCAAGGATACCAGCCATTCCTAAAATTCTTTCTCTTGGAAAACCTGTATATTTATACGCAACATATGTCATCACATCAAGAGGGTTACTCACAACTATTACTACAGCATCTGGAGCATACTTTTTAATTTCCAAAGCATAAGTTTTAACAATTTGTGCATTTTTAGTGAGTAAATCATCGCGACTCATACCTGGGGTTCTTGGTGCTCCAGCAGTTATAACAACTATCTCACTATCTTTCATGTCTTCTGGACCATTGGCAGCTCTAACAACTGTATGTTCTCTAGCAGCATTAGCAGCTTGTGACATATCTAGTGCTTTACCCTTTGCTACATTAATATTTCTTCCCAGAAGCACTACTTCATGGCATGAACCACGCATTGCCAATATAAACGCAACTGTTGAACCAAAGTTTCCCGTTCCTATAACTGTTACTTTACTTGCCATTTAGTTCCTTTTAAATTATTTAACTTTTAATTTTTAGCTAAAATTATTTAGCCAAAAATAAAAAGCTATATCTCTGCGTACAAATGCAGAGATATGAGATTAAATACTATCTATAATAGAATTTAAAGTTGCAGATGGACGCATAGCTGCTTTTACTTTTGCATCATCTGGGTGATAATATCCACCAATATCTTGAGCTTTTCCCTCTATAGAAAGTAACTCTTCAATGATTTTTACTTCATTTTCTTCTAATGATGCGGCAATCGGTGCAAATTTAGTAGCTAATTCTGAGTTAGTACCTTTTGCTAGTGATTTAGCCCAGTATTGTGCTACAAAAAAGTGAGAAGCTTTGTTATCAGGTTCACCAGCTTTTCTTGATGGAGACTTATTATTATCAAGATAAGCATCATTGGCAACATCTAAGGCAGCTGTTAATGCAGCAAGTTTTTCATCACTATTTTTTTGACCTATAAATCTTAAAGATTCTGCAAGTGCTAAAAACTCACCTAAAGAGTCCCATCTTAAGTGACCTTCAGCTAAAAACTGATCAACATGTTTTGGTGCAGATCCACCAGCACCTGTTTCAAAAAGACCACCACCAGCTAACAGTGGAACGATTGAAAGCATCTTTGCAGATGTTCCAAGTTCTAAAATAGGATACATGTCTGTTAAATAATCACGAAGAACATTTCCCGTAACTGCTATAGAATTTTTTCCTTCTCGTACACGAGCATTTGAAAATTTTGTAGCTTCTTCAACTTCCATGATGCGAATATCTAAACCTTCTGTATCATACAGTTTTAAATATTCATTTACTTTAGAAATCATATTTGCATCATGAGCACGATTTTCATCTAGCCAAAAGATTGTTGGTACTTTTTCTATACTAGCACGCTCAACTGCAAGACGAACCCAGTCTTTAATAGGAATATCTTTAGCACGGCTCATTCTGTAAATATCACCTTTTTCTACTTTGTGACTCATAAGAACTTTTCCAGATGCATCTTTAACTTCCATAATACCATCTTCTGGTACTTCAATGGTTGTTGGATGAGAACCATACTCTTCAGCTTTTTGTGCCATCAAACCAACATTTGCAACTGAACCCATAGTAGTTACATCATACTGTCCATTTTGTACACAATCTTCCATCATAGGACGGTAAAAGTTTGCATAACAACGGTCTGGAATAACTGCTACACACTCTTGTGTTTTTCCATCTTTGTTCCACATTTTTCCACCATCACGAATAACGACAGGAAGTGAAGCATCAATAATAATATCATTTGAAGCGTGTAAGTTTGTGATACCATTATCACTATCAACCATAGCAATATTTACATCACCATCATTTACAACTTCTGCAATAGCTGCTAAAATCTCATCTTTTTTATCAGAATTTTCAAGTTTTTTCTCTAAATCACCTAAACCAAGATTTGCATTCACTCCTAGCTTTTCAAACTCATCTGCATATTTAGCAAAAACATCTTCAAAGAAAACTTCTACAGCATGACCAAACATGATGGGATCAGAAACTTTCATCATAGTTGCTTTAAGGTGAAGCGACCATAGTACGCCTCTCTCTTTTGCTTCATCAATCGAATTTTTCAAAAATACGCGTAATGCTTTAGCTGACATAAAAGTTCCATCTAAAACTTCTTTATCAAGAGCATCTACATTTCTTAATACTTTACCATTAAGTTCAATAGTTACATTTTGTTCACCATCAATAATTACTGAATCTTCATTTGCATAGAAATCACCATCTTGCATAGAAGTTATATATGATTTTGAGTTTTCAGAAAATGGACGCAATTTGTGAGGATTTTTTTGTGCAAACTTTTTAACAGCTACTGCTGCTCTTCTATCTGAATTACCTTCACGAAGTACAGGATTTACTGCTGAGCCTAAACAAGTAGAATATGTAACTTGAAGTGCTTTTTCTTCTTCTGTTTTAGGGTTTTCAGGATACTCTGGCAGGTCATAACCTTGACCTTGAAGTTCAGCAATACACTCTTTAAGTTGAGGAATAGAAGCTGAAATATTTGGAAGTTTGATTATATTTCCATCAGCTTGTTGCACAACATTTCCAAGTTGGGCTAAATTATCATCAATTTTTTGAGCATCACTTAATCTTTGTGGAAATTTAGAAATAACCCTACTCGCAAGTGAAATATCACTAGTAACTACATTAATACCTGCTGCTTTTGTAAAAGCATTAACAATAGGCAATAATGAATAAGTTGCTAAAGCCGGAGCTTCGTCTATTTTTGTCCAAACAATTTTTGACATATTCTGTCCTCTTAAATTAATATTTTAATACATTCTTGTATTTTACAGTAGAGATAATAACACTAAGAGACCTAATAAATGGTTACCTTTTAAAATAATAGCTCAATATTTATTTTTTGTTTCATTTTGTAGCATGCCTTATATTTGCAAGATGTGTAGAATAGTTACAGGAAAAATCATGTGTTCCTTTTTTTGACTTCATGAAATATAGATAATTAGTTTTGGATGGAAATACGGCGGCTCTTATAGCATCAGCACTGACATTGCAAACAGGAACTTTTGGAACACCTTTATGTATGTAAGTATTGTATATGCTATTGTCCTGTTTTATGCGTTTTGGAGTGATTTTTATATGTGAATATTTTCCATAATTTAGAGTTCCATCCATTTGTAGTTTCATACCTTTTTTAAGTCTATTTCTTATTACAGAACTAACGATAGGCATCTCTTTTTTATTTGCAGATTCTTTTTGTATAACGGATGCTATTGCTACAATATGTAACCATTTTATCTTGTTATAATTCCCAAAAAATTTAAATGACAACTCTTTCATTTTTTTCTGTGATATACTCAAAAGTAATCTAATAATCTCTTTTTCCGTTATTCCGATAGGAATATAGTATGTATCTGGAACAAAAAGACCATCTGGGATATAGGCTTGTTTGTTGTATTCTTTTTGCAATTTGTTTCTATTTAAATGTAAATTTTGTGATAATTGATTTAGAAAAATAAATGTAGTCTCACCTGGTATCAGTGTTACACTTTGCAATGCAGCCTTAGCTCTTGTTAATTTATATAAAAAGTCGCCCTTGGTGTTGATTTTTTCTTTCATATCTATCCATCCTCTTTGAGGAGATCCGATAAGGCGTAGTAAAAGAGAATCTAGTTTACTTATTTGATTATTTTGTCTCTTTAGTTGTGTTATAATTTGGTTAATAGAACCACTTGAAATATATAATATTCTTGATGATTCAATAGGCTGATTTAGGTAGTACATGAACGATAAAACAATTATTAGTGCAATATCAACAACATATTTTGTAATAGTTAGTTTTTTTACTTTCATTTTATTGGTTCTCACTACAACTTTTATTATCTTACAAAATGGCTTATATATAGATAGTTTATCTTTGCCAAATATTAAAGTAAAGCAATTATACATAAAATGGAATGAAAAAATAGATGTTTCAATCCAAACATTAAAAATAATTAAAAAAAAGTCAGATACTAAGTTTAAAATTGATCAAAAAAAGTTAAAAAAACAACTTTTATTCTTATCTCATTATGATGAGTGGTTTGGTAATGTTGTAGTTGAAAAAGTAATTATTGGTGATACCATAGGAAGTTTCGTTTATCATAAAAATGGTTTTGGTTATCTAAACGCATTATCACCTTCTTTTGAGTTTAAAGCCACTTTATCAAAGCAAAGAAATATCTCAATTCTTCATATAAAAAGTTTAAGAGTTTTAAAAAGAAATATTTACCTAAGGGGAGATATATTTTTTGACAAAAATAAATTTTTACTTTATAGTAAACTAAATCTTAATGTAAATAATGATTTAGAAGCAAATATATTTGCTAAATTAAGCGATAAAAAACTTGTTTATAATCTCCGCAGTCAAAAAGATATTAAAAGTATAAAATACCTTATGGAGAGTCTCAATCTTCCAAAAGGAGTTAAATTTTGGGCTTTAGATGCCATAGACATGGATCATGCTAACATTAAAAGTGTAAAAGGTTTTGTGGACTTTAATAACTTAAAAGATAGTTTAAAAAATCTACAGGCAAAGGTTATTCTTCATAATCTAAACTATACTTATAACACAAAACTTGACCCAGTTCATACAACTCTTACAAATTTAGAATTTAAAAATGGTGTGCTTTTTATAAGACCAAAAAATACATACTCTTATGGACAATTTTTAGATAAGAGTTGGCTAAAAATCGACTTTACTAAAAAAGATGAGCTATTAACTCTTCACCTTCTTTTTGATGGCATATTAAATAAAGATATGCTTGGTATATTAAAGGCATATAAGATTAAACTTCCATTTTTACAGCATAATGGTAAGGTAAAAACAAATCTTAAATTAGAAGTAAGTCTTAGGAGTCTTAAAGTAAATGCAAAAGGAGAATTTTTTACATCAAAAGCTAACTTTGATTATCTTGGAATAAATGCTGACATTTATAATGCATCTATCAAACTAAATAACTACGATATAAATATACACAATATGAAGGTGGTTTATAAAGATATTGCAACTGCAAAAGTAGATGCGATATATAATGCACATACTTCAAAAGGTAATATTGTTTTCAATATTGATAAAGTGGACTTAGCAAATAAAAAAATATCACTTGGTAAAATCCCTTTAAAAATTACTTATGAAATGAATCCTATTCAAGATAAAATATATGTTGATAAATCTTTATGGAAGTATGATAAGACCACTTTAACAATAGATGCAATCACTATTCCTTTTAATCTTAACAACTTAGTATTAAATCTACCAACAACTCTTTTTAATGTCCCTGATTTGCTCACAGGATATATAGCGGGAAATATAAATCTCAAAAGACAACAAGCTTCTTTAGGTGTAGATATACTTAAATTTAAGTATAAAAATATTCAACTAAATGAATCTAATGCACATTTTGAAATGCTATTTGATGAAAACTTAACAATACATTCAAAGAACAAAATATCATTTAGTGTTGGTGATGAAGATGTTAATTTAAGAAATACAACTCTTGAAATAGATAAAGATGTATTTCTTATAAAAAATACATATCTTGATATTGATAATTTACTTTCTACTAAGATAAATTCCGTTTATAAAATAGACAAAAAAATAAATAATATTGATTTGGCATATCTTCGCGTAAAAAATAATAAAAGTACAATTTATCTAAAAAAGAACCTTCATTTCTTACTTAAACATGATTCAAATTCAACAACTATATATTCTGATGATTTGGCAACAAAACTTAGGTTTAATAAATATAGATGGAAACTTAAACTTAATTCATTAGACAAGATAGTTGAAAATTCTAAGTATTTGCAAGATTTAAAACTTGGTCATGGCAGCGCTACTATATATAAATATAACAATAGGCAAGATATAAATTTTTATGCCAAAATACCTTATGATTATAAGCTTTTAATTATAAATAACAAGCCTGTAAAACAATACTTGCTAAATGGTAAAATAAATAATAAAAAGATAGAAGTCAATATTAATAAAAAAATTAATATTACTATTAACAAAGATATAATCATTAGCATGAAAAATAGTGCGATTAATATTCCAGAGGTAATCAGACTAGCTGATAATACTAATATCTTAGATAATAATACTTCAAACAATAAAACAAATCTTCTATTAAACGCAAATAATATTTACTTTTATCTTGGGAGTGATAGAAAAATTCTCGCAGATAATGTTCAATTACAGTATCACAATAAAATTACAACTGCACAATTAAAATATAAAAATGCGACAGCTGGTTTTAAATTGAAAGATAATAATTTTCACTTATATGGAAGTAAATTTAACGATAAGTTTATGGAAAATATCTTTTCCTTGTCTAAATTTAAGGGTGGAGAACTGGAGTTTTCAGTAAAAGGAACACTTGACGATTATGCGGGAGCATTTTATATTAAAAATACAACGGTTCTTGAATATAAACTACTAAACAATGTATTGGCATTTATTAACACTGTCCCCTCTTTGATAACATTTTCTCTTCCCGGATACAACAAAAATGGACTTAAAGTAGATACATCTTATGCAAAATTTCATGCAAAAAATGGAATATTTAATATTTCGGATTTTCTTGTGGATTCCAAGGAAGTTGATATTATTGGAAAAGGAGTAGCAGATATAAAAAATGACAAGATAGATCTAAACTTAAATCTTAAAACTGATTTGGGAAGTAGTATTTCTAAAATACCTATTGTTGGTTATATCCTACTTGGTAAAGATTGCGTATCTACAACTCTTCATGTTAGTGGAAAGTTATCTAATCCTGATGTAAAATCAATGATAGCTAAAGATATTATTGTTGCTCCGTTTAATATTATCAAGAGAACTTTGCTTCTTCCTTTTGAACTTTTTAAAAGTGAAGATAACAATAGCAAATAATAACGCTATTCATTTCTTAATACAGTTAAAATATCAACTTCACTAGCTTTTTTTGCAGGATAATATGATGAAGCTACTACAATAACAAAAGCACCACCAACTATCAAAAAGAAGTCTTGCAAACTTAAGTCTAAGGGTAAGGTAGTTGTAGGGTAAACATCTTTTGGCAATGAGACAATATCAAAAGTACCTAAAACCCATATACCACTTAGTCCGAACACTATTCCTGCTAAAATGCCACCTATACCTATCACAATACCAAGATATAAAAAAACTTTTTTGATTTCAATACTTGTTGCACCTAAAGAAAGTAGGAGTGCTATTTCCCCTCTTCTATTCATAACGGTCATCAAAAGGGATGATATTATGTTGATAGAAGCAATCAAGATAATCAGCATTAAAACTATAAAAAGTGATGACTTTTCCATCTCTAAAGCAGCAAAAAAGTTTACATTATCTTCCCACCAACCTTTGACAGTTGTAGTAATTGGTAAAATTTCTTTGATTTTCTCAATATCTTTTCGTGGATTGTTTGAATATATGTGTATTCCATCATATTGGTTGTATGGTATATGCAATATGATTTGAAGTGCATTTAAAGAGGTGTAACTATATGCTTTATCATAAGCTGTTAATCCTGAATCAAAAGAAGATTTTACCTTAAAGCGTTTAACTTTTGGTGTCATAGACAAACCACTAGCATCAACCTTTGTAAAAATAAACATCAATCTATCATCATAAGATAAATCAAACTCATCTTTTAAACTCTTGCCTATCAAGACATCAAATTTATTAAATTTATGTTTTTTAATAGCCTTGCTTAAAACTTTATTTACTTTAGCTTCGTCTTCAAAATTAACCCCAAAGAGATAACCACCTTCTAGTTTTGAACCACTTCTTGTCATGATTGAAGATTGGATATATGGACTAAATTTCATATTTTTAAATTTTGATTCTAAATCAATAAGTAAATCTTGATTAACAGCCCCATAAAATTTAGGAAGTACCGTTAGAGGATAGTTCATGACTGTAAGCTTATCTTTAAACTCTTTATCAAAACCATTCATTAAAGCCATGGCGATAAGAAGTACAGTTACACCTAAGGTGATACCTAAAAATGCTAGAAGTGCTGATAAAAAAATAAAAGGCTGATCTTTATCAAATCTTAAAAATCTTTTTACCAGATAGCTAACTATGGAATTTTTCAAGAAGCAAAAGCACCTTTTTTAGGACCACTTTTACCACAGCATTGTTTATACTTTTTACCACTTCCACAAGGGCAAGGATCGTTACGAGCTACTTTCTTTTGAGAAACAACTTTTTCATCTTCTATAGAATGGTTAAATTGCATAACTGCAGCATCTAGTTCTTGTTTTGCTTTTAACTCTTGAGCTAATCTTTGTGCCTCATCTTCTGGAGACTCCATTTTAAACTCAATAATATGTAATGTTTTAATAGCATTAAATTTTATATCATTAACTAAAAGTCTAAAAAGATTAAAACTCTCTTTTTTGTACTCAACAAGAGGGTCTTTTTGGTTGTATGCACGAAGTCTAATACCAGTTTTCATATTATCCATAGCATAAAGATGTTCTCTCCAAGCACTATCTAACTCTTTAAGATAAAACTCTTTTTCTATTTCTGAACGAATATCTGCTTCTAAAGCACTCATTTTATTGTCATATGTTATTTTTACAATTTCTGTTACTTTTGACAATACTTCTTCATATTCCAACTCTTTTATAGTTTCTAAATCAAAATCAAAATTAATCTCTTCTTTTAGAACCTCTTTAATTCCCTCGAGATTAAAATCTTCTTTACTCCCACCATCATATATGTCAAGTCTTTGTAAAATATGAATTATATACTCTTCTCTTACTTCATTAATCTTGTCATTTATATTATAATCTTCACTAAGCAGTTGCGCTCTAAACTTATAAACAATTTTTCTTTGCTCATTTGCTACATCATCATACTCTACAATCTGCTTACGACCTTCATAGTGCATGTTTTCAACTTTTTTCTGAGCTTTTTCAACTGCACGAGTAACCATTTTAGACTCTATAAATTCACCATCTTCAACGCCCAATCTCTCCATGATTGACTTGATTTTATCACTTCCAAAGATTCTAAGTAAATTATCTTCTAGTGAAAGATAAAATTGTGTTGTACCAGCGTCACCTTGACGACCACTTCTACCACGAAGCTGATTGTCTATACGACGATTTTCATGTCTTTCAGTACCTATGATGTATAAACCACCAAGAGCTTTAACTTCATCATTTACCTTAATATCAACACCACGACCAGCCATATTTGTAGCTATCGTAACTGCACCTTTTTGTCCAGCGGATTTAATAATCTCACCCTCTTGCTCATGATTTTTAGCGTTTAAAACAGTATGTGCTATCTTTTCATTTTTTAAGACACTATGTAGTAACTCTGACTTTTCAATGGAGGCTGTACCTATCAATATTGGTTGTCCAGTTTTAGATAGTTTTTTTATTGTATCTATAACTGCAGAAAATTTTTCATCTTCTGTTTTATAAATCAAGTCATTCAAATCTTGTCTAGTTATTGGTATATTTGTAGGGATTGAGACTACATCAAGACTATAAATCTCTGCAAATTCTGTTGCCTCTGTCTCTGCTGTACCAGTCATACCAGCTAACTTGTCATACATTCTAAAATAGTTTTGAAAAGTTATATCTGCTAAAGTTTGAGTCTCTTCTTTTATCTCAACTCTCTCTTTTGCCTCTAGTGCTTGATGAAGACCCTCTGAAAATCTTCTACCCTCACTTAGTCGTCCTGTAAATTCATCAACTATAACAACCTCGCCATTGTTTACAACATAATCAACATCTTTTTCAAAAAGATAGTTTGATTTAAGTGCTTGGTCAAGGATATGTGGAAGAGATGAGTTTTCAGCACTGTACAAATTTTCGATTTGAAACAGTTCTTCAGCTTTTGTTATTCCCTCTTCTGTAATAAGGATAACCTTATCTTTTTCATCTACAGTAAAGTGCTTCTCTTTTTCTAGTTTAAGTGCTATCTCATTTGCATCTGAATAGTCTTGCATTTTTCTGTTTGTTGGACCAGATATGATGAGTGGTGTTCTTGCTTCATCTATCAAAATAGAATCCACTTCATCAACTATTACAAATCTATGCTCTCTTTGTGCTATTTCATCTTTTGTGTAACTCATGTTGTCTCTAAGATAATCAAACCCAAATTCATTATTTGTACCGTATGTAATATCAGCAGCATAAGCTTCTTTTTTTGCAACTGGATTGTTTGCATCTTCTAAAATTCTTCCTACACTAAACCCAAGAAAATTATACAAAGCACCCATCTCATTAGCATCACGAGAAGCTAGATAATCATTTACAGTAACAAGATGTACACCCCTGCCCTCCATTGCGTTTAAAATAATAGCAAGTGTCGCTACAAGTGTTTTACCCTCACCTGTTTTCATCTCTGCAATACGACCTTCATGTAAAGTCATACCACCAATAAGCTGAACATCAAAATGTCTCATGCCTAAAACTCTTTTACTAGCTTCTCTTGTTATCGCAAAAGAGTGTTCCAATACATTGTTTAAAGTTTTTTCTTTATTTAAAACACTCTGTTTTAGTTTTAAAAATTCTTCTTTAAGTTCATCATCACTAAGAGCTTCATATTTACTTTCTAAAGAGTTTATCACTTCAACTCTATGAGCATATTTTTTCAATTCACGGTCATTAGAAGTACCAAAAACCTTTCCCATAAATGTTTGTAACATTTTCAACCTTGTATAGATTACTATATATTTTACTATATAGTAAATATTTAAATTATTATGATTTTATCATATTTATCATTATCTTATAGTCTCAGTGAAGAGATACTTAAATTATTATATTGATATTAAACAATATGTAAACAGCCACTTAGTTATAATTCACCTAAAAAAGGCTTATTGTGAAAAGTATAATATTTTTATTGTTAATATTTGAATTTAGTTTTGCTTCTTTGATAGACACAAAGTCATTTGATGCTGATTTTAAACAGGTGGTTACGGATGAACATGGGAAGAAACTAGAATATACTGGTCACCTTAAAGCTTTAAGTCCAAGATATGCTTTATGGGAATATGAAACTCCCATGAAAAAAAGTATATACATAAACCCTAGTAGGATTACCATAATAGAGCCTGAAATCGAGCAAGTAATTATCAGAAAACTCTCACTTGATTTTGATTTTTTAAAAATAATAAATAATGCAAAAGAAATTTCAAAAGATAATTATGTAACATCTATAGATGATACTAAATATGTCATAAAAATTAAAAATCATTTAATCACTTCAATATCATACAAAGATGAGTTTGACAATAGTGTTAATATTTTATTTAATAATCAGAAAAAAAATGAGCATATTTCAAAAGAGATATTTAGACCATCAATTCCTAAAGATTTTGATATTATAGATAGGTAATTCCAAAGATAGTTATATTCTATCTACTTGAACTACCTTGTTACCATCTTTGATAATTTTAACACGATCTCCACTCTCAATTTTATTGCCCTTTACCACAACAACAACATCTTCACCATTATCTAAAGCAATAGTTAGCTCTTGAGCATTTGCTTTGGCAATTTCATTACCTGCATAACCACCAATCAAACCACCACCTAGCGTTGTTAGTGTAGTACCATTTCCATGACCTATAGTTGAACCTAAAACAGCACCGATAACAGCACCTAAAAATTTACCTACACCACTATCTGATATAACGGCAGGTCTGCTTTTTGTTACAACACCAGTGTCATATCTTTTTATTTGCTGATAACTTTTACCATCATATTCTACTCCATTATTTGTTGCACATCCAGTTATTAAAATTGTAGTGCTTAAAACAATATATAAATACTTTTTCATTTTTTTGCTCCTTTATCATGTAAGGCAAGTTCTTTTTTAAGATACTCTCCAGTAAAAGAACCTGTTTTCTCATAAGTCTCTGCTAGTTCTTCAGGTGTTCCCTCAGCGATAATTAGACCACCTCCAGAACCACCTTCTGGTCCCATATCGACTATATAGTCTGCGTTTTTAATCATATCTAAATTATGCTCAATAATCAACATGCTGTTTCCAAGTTCGACAAACTTGTGTAGCACCGAAGTTAGTCTATCCACATCAGCAAAATGTAATCCTGTTGTAGGTTCATCTAAGATATAAAGAGTTTTCCCAGTATCTTTACGACTCAATTCTTTGGATAATTTAATGCGTTGTGCCTCACCACCAGAGAGAGTTACTGCATTTTGTCCTAAGGTGATATACCCTAAGCCAACATCCACAAGTGTTTTCATTTTTAGGTTTATTTTAGGTATTGGAGCAAAAAATTCGTAAGCCTCATCTACACTCATGTTTAAAACATCTGATATAGTTTTACCCTTGTAAAAAACTTCTAAGGTTTGCTGATTGTATCTTGTCCCTAAGCATGAGTCACACTTAACCATAATGTCTGGAAGAAAATGCATCTCAATTTTAATCTCTCCTTCTCCTTGACACTTCTCGCATCTTCCACCCTTAACATTAAAACTAAATCGTGAAGTTGTATATCCTCTTATCTGAGCCTCTTTTGTTTGAGAAAATAAGTTTCTAATCTCATCCATTACACCAGTATATGTTGCAGGATTTGACCTTGGAGTTCTACCTATTGGGCTTTGGTCGAGATATATAACCTTATCTACATTTTCAAGCCCTGTTATCTCTACCCCAGCTACTTTATTTACTTTTCTTGCATGATTTAAAAGTTCTCTTGCAGTTGGCAATAGTGTTTGAAGCATCAAAGAACTCTTTCCACTACCACTCACACCTGTAATGCAGACAAAATTATTAAGGGGGATTTTAGCATTTAGATTATTGATATTATTTATAGTTACATTTTTAATCTCTATAAATTTTTTCTGTTTTCTTCTATAAAAATACTCTATCTGTTTTTTCCCATATAAGTAATCAGCAGTTAAAGTTTTAGCTTTTTTAAGCTTATCTAGCGTTCCAGCAAAAACAACTTCACCACCAAACCTACCTGCTCCACTTCCAATATCTACAATAAAATCAGCATTTTGTATAGTCTCTTTGTCATGTTCAACTACTATGACACTATTTCCTTTTTCTTGTAGGTTTCTTAGTGTTCTTATAAGCTTCATTGTATCTCTCTCATGAAGTCCTATACTTGGCTCATCAAGTACATATAAAACACCTGTCAAACCACTTCCTATCTGCGAAGCTATACGAATACGCTGTGCTTCACCACCACTAATAGTTCTCGCATCTCGTCCAAGTGTTATATACCCAAGACCTACATCATATAAAAAATATAATCTTTCTTTAATCTCATTTAAAATTGGTTCGGCTACTTGAGTATCTTGTGTATTCATATGAGAGAAATGTTCATCTTTGGCAAACCATTCATAAGTTTTTGAAATTGGCATCTTAAGCAAGTCTGATATACCTTTATCGGCAACTTTAACAGCTAAAGATTCTCTTTTTAGTCTGTTAGATTCACAAATATTACAAACTTTTTCACTCATATAATCAGCTAACTCTTTTTCATCTTTGAACATATCATAAGCAATACGAATGATGCCTGGAAATAGTCTCTTTACTTCATGCTTTTTCCAAAGAAAAGTTACTTCGTCAATATTTCCATGAAGTATAGCTTTTTTTTGATGTTCAGGTAAAGATGAGTAAGGAGTGGTTATATCTATGCCATTATGAGAACAAAAGCCCTTTAAAAAAGTAAAATAGTAGCCTTTGTTAAAACCATATACAATCTTAACAGCACCTTTTTCAATGCATAAATCTTGGTCTATGATTTTATCTTGATCAAGTGCATAACGAAGTCCTAAGCCATCACATTCTGGACATGCCCCTTTTGGTGAGTTAAATGAGAATGAAAGAGGTTCTAGTGGTTCAAAACTAATCTTACAGTCAAAACAAGCATTATGCTCAGAATAATGCATACTTGACTCTTTAATGTTAAGTTCTTCATGATTTAGTATATCTATCTCTAGTTCACCATAACTCTCTTTTAAGGCTTTTTCAACATCAGCAGCAATTCGCTCTTTATTTTCTTCTTTTACAACTACTCTGTCTATAACAACTTTTATAGTATGCTTTTTTGTTTTTGATAGTTCTATCTCATCATCTAACCGAACCATTACACCATCTATCATAGCACGAACATAACCTTTATGAGCAAGGGATTCTATCAAGTCAGCGTAAGCACCCTTGTTTTCACGAACTAGAGGAGCCATCAAAACAAGTTTTGCACCTTCTGGAAGTTTCGCAACCTCATTGATAATATCTGTTGCACTCATTTGAGAGATCACTTTTCCACATTTGTGGCAATGTTGCACCCCTACTCTTGCATACAAAAGTCTAAAATAATCATATATCTCAGTAATAGTTCCAACAGTAGAACGAGGATTTTTAGAAGTTGTTTTTTGATCTATCGCTATGGCTGGAGTAAGTCCTTCTATCTTATCCACATCAGGTTTGCCAACTCTATCTAAAAATTGTCTTGCATAAGAAGACAAAGACTCCATATATCTACGCTGTCCCTCAGCATAAAGAGTATCAAAGGCAAGAGTAGATTTACCACTACCACTGATCCCAGTCATAACAACTAATTCATTTTTTGGTATTTTTAAATTTATATTTTTTAAATTATTTTCTCTTGCACCAGTAACTATTATGAAATCTTTTTTTTTCATTTATACTCCAAAAATTCTATATGTTAAATATGTTACTATTGAAAGATAAAAGAGAACTAACAGTCTCTTTTGTATTACAACATCAACTCTGTGCTTAAGATGCACACCTAAATAAACCCCTGCAAGAGAAGCAACACCTATAATAATACCTTGTTCATAATCAACATGCCCTTTTAGAGTATGTGATATAAGTCCAGAGATGGAAGAAAAAACGACAAAAAATAGTCCAGCAGATGTTGCTTTTTTTAGTGGCACATGTAAAAAACCAACTAAGATAGGAACAAGAAGTAAACTTCCTCCTACACCGATTGTCATACTTATTGCACCAATTACAAAACCAACAAAAAATAGGATGATTTTATTTATTTCTTTTGTACTTGCGTGTTCATTCGTTTTTAAAAAAAGTCTCAAAAGAGCAAAAATTGCAAAAGCTAGAAATATACTCTCTAGCACTGTGTCACTAAAACTTGCTGTAATAGTTCCACTTAATTGAGCACCAATAAAGCCTCCAAAACCAATTATGCTTACCATAACAAGTTCAAGAGTACCTTTTTTATTGTTTAGATAACTTCCATAAATAGAGCTAAACACCATTTGAACTACTGATATTCCAATAGCTATCTTTGTATCAAATCCGAGGAATAAAAGAGAAGGAACTAAAACAGTACCTCCTCCAACACCAAAGAAACCTGAAATAATACCAACAAAAATCCCAAGAAAAATTAGTTCAAACATGAAAATTCCATTATATTTTTGGAAATTGTACTCAAATAAGCCTTTATAGTTATTATAAAGAGCAAACAGTAGGTCTATTTAATATTTTTTTGAGTTTAAGTATGTATAATTAATAATTATTCTTAAAAGGTTTGACATGTTAAAGACAATTATAGAAGCAACTCAAAATTTTTGTACCCACCAAATCAACGAAGAGTCAACTATAAATGACAATATTACAAAAAGTAGAACACTTATTGCTTACATAGATATAGACACTCAAGATGATAGAAAATATAGAGTTTATTTGGCTTGTGATAATGATTTTATACAAAAAGTTTCTAAACTTTTTTTAGAAGAAGATGAAAGTAATGAGGAGACATTAATAGACATGACACTTGAAACAACAAATCTTATAGTAGGTAGTGCAAAAGTTATTGCTCAAGAGTCTAACATTCCATATATGATTGATACACCTCATTTTGAAAAAATAGGTCAATTTGATTTTAAATATGATGAGATGAAAACTGTTATGATTGACGGTTGTGGAGTTACTATAGCTATTAAGGAATCAAATGGTTAATACTAGAAAACCAAATAATTATGGTCATGAACAACCAGAATTTGATACAGAAAAAGAGTTGTCTTGGATGGACTATTCAGGCATACTTGATATGGAAGTTGAATTTGTAGCCGATCTTGGTGAAACAGAACTTACAGTTCATGAGATACTACAATTTGAAAAAGGATCTATTATAGACTTAAAAAAACCTGCTGGTGAAAGCGTTGAATCGTATGTAAATGGAAGAATTTTAGGAAAAGGGGAAGTTATGGTTTATGAAAAAAACCTTGCCATTCGTATAAATGAAGTTTTAGACTCAAGTGCAGTGCTATATTACCTATCTAAAGAGAAAATATGATTAAATTTTTACTACTTTTTACACTATCTTTTTCATTTTTGAATGCTTCTAAGATACTTAGTTACAATATATATGACAGAACAGATAGAGCAGATGTTATGATAACTTTTGATACACCATATGATGGAGTTATAAAACAAAGCATAAGCCCTTCTAAAATAATTATAAAACTGAGTAAAGCATCTATAGAATCATCAAAATTTAGAAAATCTACTTCCAAGTTTTTACACTATGTAAACATTATACCAAGTTCTAATCAAACAAAAATAATTGCTAGTGTTCCTCCAAATACAAAATTACTTGCTTCTAAAACATCCGATGCATATGGTCTAAGACTTCGTTTTGTGAGTGCTACTACAATCAACAATAGAGCAAAAGAAACAAATCAACAAGTAACTACATCTTTGTCATCTCTTCCAACAAAGAAAGATAGTGACATGTCAACAAGTTACTACATTGTTGTAACTATTTTAATTATAGGAATTTTAATACTTTTTGTCATAAAAAAAAGATTGCTTATCAAAGGTGAAAATGCAAAAAAGAATAGTAGCACTTGGCTATTTCAACAAAACGAGAAAACAACTCAAACAAAAGCGACTCAAACAAATTCAAATAATGATACCAATCACAATCAAATTTCTATTAGATTTCAAAAAGAAATTAATCAAGATAATAGTGTAGTGATGTTAGATTTTGCAGAACAATCATACCTGGTTCTTATGGGTAAAAGCAATATTCTTTTAGATAAGTTTACAGACAATAAACCAACTTCACAAGAAGATTTTGAATCAATACTCCAAGATAGACATCAAGAACTTGATAATTTTTTAAATAAAGAGCCTCAAACAAGTAGTTCTAAAGATGCACTTCAAGCTTATAAAGAAAGAGCAGCTTCTATGATTTATGAATCATAAAAGCTACTATTTTTTACTATTTTTAATAAATCTATCTTTAAGTAATTTTTTCATAGTATTTATATTTGCTACACTCAGTTTGTAGCTTTCATCCATCTGCTTACTTATATGAAAAACTTCTGTTACCGTTATTCCATATGGGTCTTTTTTCTCTTTAACTAGCTTTCCATCATCATTAAAAGAGTATAAGACTAAAATTTTACGAGCTTTTTGAATGTAATAAGTCACTACTATTTCATCTGAATGCTTTTTTTCTATTGCTATAACAACTTTTTGATTGTTATCATATTCACCTGTTAGCTGTAATGTTTTTCTCATGGGCTCAATATCTATATAACCTACATAAAACTTATTGTATAAATCTTGATATCTTTGAGTTTTAAAACTCATTAAAAATTTCATATCTAAAATATGTGTTTTATGACTTCTCAAACTTTTTGTAATCCATGACATGGTATTATAATACCTAAATGGATGAAGTTTTAAAGTGTGTGCTTCAATCATTTTTGAAGACCATTTTTTTTCTTTTGGAGCTAACTTTCTTCTTTCATTAGAAGATTGCTCTATATATTCTAATACATCAGAAGCAGAGTATTCTTTTGTAAACCAAACCTTACAATAAGATGGAAATTGTTTAACTCCCGTAGCACCTTCGTTGAGTATTATAAGTGCTTTTATCTCATAGTTAGGAAATATAATATCTAGTAGTGCCTTCTTCTTACGAAGTCTTCTTCTTAGTTTCAAAACAGACTTAACAAGTGTCATTTCAACAAAGTAAAGCTCATTGTTTTTGCTAAGAAACATTGCATCAAATTCACTTATTTCTCTACTTTTAGTTCTATATACTATCTGTTCTTTTTCACTAATTGATAAAGTATTTGCATACGCCTTATGTCTATTTTGATGAAAACCTTTTAGTATAAACTTATCTATATAGTCATTCTTTTCTGCATATCTTAAAAGTTTTTCATAAAGAAAATTTTCATATGCTTCACCCTCAAAAGAGCGATAAGAACTAAGATAAGCAGGGTCATCTAGTTCTATTCCTTTATCAATCAAAGAAAGTAAATGTTTTGTATTATAATCATAATGTAACATATTGTCAGATATATCACTAGGGTCTAAATTTTTTATTGAGTCAGATATTTCAAGCATTATTAAACCATCTCATTGTTTTTAAAAAAAGTATCTATAACATCTCTATACTCTTTAATATCTGTAATCTTATTTACATCATTTCTCAAGATAGAAGCACCTCTATAGCCTTTTGAATATGTATGAGTATGTTTTCTAAACATACTTACACCATGTTCACCATAAAACTCTATCATTTTATCAAAATGTTCCATAATGATTTCATGTTTGAGCTTTTGGTCTATATATTCACTTCCTGTACGAAGCTGATTGAAAATCCATGGAGCACCAACTGCACCTCTACCTATCATAACACCATCCGCACCAGTATGTTCCAACACCCATTTTGCTTTAGTGTATGAATCAATATCTCCATTTGCTATAACTGGGATAGATACAGCTTTTTTAATCTCAGCAATAGCATCATAATCAACAGCTGCCTTGAACTTCCCAGCACGAGTTCTTCCATGAACAGCTATAAAATCAGCTCCACTCTCTTCAACTATCTTTGCAATTTTAACATGATTTTTATCTTCAAAACCAAGTCTAATTTTCACACTTGTCATATTTTTGTTTGATGTATTTTTTATAGTTTTTATAATGTCACCCATAAGAGGTAAATTCAAAAGAAGAGAACTTCCACTTCCATGCCCCACAACTTTTGGAACAGGACAGCCACAGTTTAAATCTATCACATCAATACCATCTTGTTCATTTAAAATCTCTACAGCATTTCGCACAACATCAACATCAGAACCAGAAATCTGTACAGAGTAAGGGTCTTCTAGTTTACTTTTTTCTAACATATGTAAAGTTTTTTGAGATCCGTGAACAAGTGCATTGGAACTAAGCATTTCACTAACTGTAAGATCAGCTCCAAATTTTTTAACTACACTTCTAAAAGGTAAGTCTGTAAAGCCCGCAAGAGGGGCTAGTACATAGATAGGTTTATCAAAAGATAATTTACTAAGCATCAACTTTATATAAAAAGTTCTAAACTAAAAGGCTGATTACACTCTTTTAAAGTACGATAAGCTTTAAAATTCTGAAACTCATCTGGTTGAGAAATTTCAAGAATTGCATATGCAGGTTCAAGCATTTCCAAATCAAGTAAAGTGTAAAGATAAGCATCCATTGCCTCTTCTTTTTCATTACTAACAGTTTCAAAAAGTTTAATCCTTTGATCAGGAATCATAGAAGATGAAGTTATTTTAGATATTGCGATATAATCTTCTTTGTTCAATTCTAATTTTGAACACAATGTTTGTAATACTTCATTAGATATTTCTAAAGTATTTTCATCTGCATTTACACGAGACAAGATAACAAATAGAGCATCTTTGGTTAAAAACTCATTATACTTATCAATGTTAGCAACAGATGCTGTTTTTACAAAGTCAGTATAAACTTCTTTAGACAGAGATGAAGTATATTTTTTAACATTAGCGAGTATTTCTTCACTTGAAATATCACCTTTTTTATACATATTTCTATGGTTTTGAACTACCAATGCATTTTCTGGTAGAAGTGAGTACGGCTTCAAATCTACAACTTCACCATTTTTAATTTTCTCTATTGAATCCAAAACAACGCTTATTTTTTTTGTTTTTTCATCATCAGAATCCAATTCTATTTGTCCATTAGGAAAAACTGTACTGTGTTCTAAAAGATTTCCAAACAGCATAAATGGTGCAGTCTTAAAGTTATATTTTCTGTCAATCTTACCTAAGTAAGCATCAATAATAGAATGAAAAAGTTTTTCATAATCTTTTTCAGTT
>Ga0256829_1001303_pt1 | contig 20899 bp, 17 predicted proteins | sample 131447metaG_FD_185979 | JGI IMG/M metagenome (GOLD analysis project Ga0256829, IMG submission 185979) | Hydrothermal vent microbial communities from Lau Basin, Pacific Ocean - 131-447 | ecosystem: Environmental > Aquatic > Marine > Hydrothermal vents | place: Pacific Ocean: Lau Basin | collected...
TCTATTGCTTGTAGTATCAAAGTCTGTAAATAAACCTTTAATATCTACTTCAGATGAGTAACCATTGGCCGAACTCTCTATGCTTGAAAAAATAGCACTTAAATCTGTATTTAGATTAGGATTATCATTAGCATTTTTAGCTATATTTATAAAAAGTTGACTAGGATAGATAAAGTAACCTTTTGTTTTGATAGTATCACGTTTAATTTCAGGTGTAATTACATCATCACTTGAATTTGCATAATCTACATTATCATATCCAGCATCAAAATGGTTTGAAAAATCTTCACTAATAAACCTATAAAACAGAGTACCTAGAACATATTGTTTAAAGTCCCAACCATCAACAGAACCTCTTACATCATTTGCTATTTGCCATATTTGGCGTTGTAACTGGTCTCTTTGTTGCGTACTTGTCATTTCTTAGTTCCTTTTTGTCATATATTAGTATTGATTATTTTAAGCAGGAAGATAATACACATCATCAGACCATGTAGGGTGATTTGGGTACTTTATCCTAAGTTCAAATGGTCTTAACTCTGTATTTTTAGCATCTATTAATTCTATAAGTTTATCTACTCTCTTGGTAGAGCCTCCCCATAGTGTAGGGTTGGAGTTGAGAACTTCTTTTCTGTAGTTGTTGAAATTTCTTAGCCACTCTAACTCATCTGCACCACTTTTTGGAGTTAAACCACCTGTCATCTGTGTAGCTTTTGCTACTATTTTTGATAAACCACTTTTACCATGTTGTATTTGTGTGTCATACAGACTAAGTAGACTAAGAGGCATCTTTAAACCTAGCTTTTTACCCTCTTCTAAAGCAGGAGTAAAGTAGAGTTCATCTACAACATCATCTTGCACTTTTCTAAATTCAGAAAATGAAGCATTCTCTACCCACGCACTTTTTAAACCAACAAGATTACTAGTATTGGCACTCTCTACAGACAATGTATATCCGTTGTCTGCATATAGTTTATTTAGACGTTTCAATTCTACTATGTACTTAGAAAGAGAGTTATCAGGCTTTATTTTAGTATATTTTTCTATAACTATAAGCATTCCTCCAGTTGCCGAGTTAAATCCTGCACGACCAGCAGTAATACCTCTACCATCACCAATATCACTAGCATAGTCATATTTTATGACCGTAGTGGCATTTTCAAATATTGAGATATATTGATCGGCTATAAGTCGTTGTTCTGGCGTAAAGAAAAGTTTTTGTGTTTGGTTACTGTCTTTAGTGTCGGAAACATTTTGACTGTTACAAGCTATCATCAGCACCAAAAGTGCTAAAAATAGAAAAATATTTTTTATCATTTTAATTACCTTTGCTAAAGTTATTATAGCCAATACTAATCCAAATGAAACATTTTCCTGTAAGATGCTTCAAGGTTATTTTTATCTTTGTAGTCTATAAGGTCTCCGACTACTACGGTAACCTCTTGTTTTAGATTTTTATCATTCAGTGCATTTGCAAGAACTTCATTGGCATTTGTTTTGATGTAAATAGGTAAAATAGGCAATCTATTTTTTAAAGCGATAATACGAGTCCCCTCTTTGAAATTAGTTAAAGGTTGCTCTGTTTTGTTTCTAGTGCCTTCAGGAAAAATAAAAATAGATTCTTTACGTTTAACTGCTTTTTTAATATCTGAAAAAAAACCAGACATCTGACTCTTTTCTCTATCTAATAAAATAGACCCTGCATGACGAACAAAAAGACCAAAGAAAAAAGAGTTGTAAAGCTCTTTTTTAGAAATCCATGGGCCAAATATCTCTGTATCTTGAAACGTAACTTCTGTAATGGGTGGGTCTATAATACTTCTATGGTTTGATATAACAACATATTGTCCACTTGTAGGCAACTTTTCTCTATTTTCTATATTGACCGTAACATTTAAAGCTTTTAACTGTGCTACCGAGTAAGCATGTCTCAAACGCTTTTTTTCCATAGGGTCATCTGTATTTCTAAGACGTAACCCAAAACTATTTGTTAGATATAAACCGTATATTCCTTGTTTTATTGCATTAATTGTCACTATATCTCCTCTATTGTGCAAAATTATAACTAAAAGATATAAAATCTCAAAATATGCCAATTTGACATATTTTAAGGTTTTAGAACAAAATTACTTTATAATACAAAACAAGATAAAGGAGATATATAATGGCAAAGAAAAAAACACTATTTGAGTGCCAGTCATGTGGTTTTCAAAGTCCTCGTTGGATAGGAAAATGCACCTCTTGTAATGAGTGGGAAAGCATGATAGAGCTTAGTAGCGAACAGATAAAATTTTTAAAAGAAACATCTAATAGTAGTTCTACTTCTGTATCTTCAAAAGCAAAACCCATTACACAAATAGAAGAAGATAACATTACGCGTTTTACTTCAGGAAGTAGAGAACTTGACCTTGTACTTGGTGGAGGGATAGTGCCTGGCTCACTTACGCTCATAGGAGGTAGTCCAGGGGTTGGAAAATCTACACTACTTCTAAAAATAGCAGGTAATTTAGCACGTGCATCTAAAAAAGTACTATACGTCTCTGGAGAGGAGTCTGCTGGTCAGATAAAGCTTAGAGCTAACAGACTAGAAGCAAATCATGACAACCTATATTTACTACCAGAAATAAATTTAAGCACCGTAATATCCGAGATTGGTAATCAAAATTATGAATTAATCATCATAGACTCCATACAAACGCTTTACTCTGAAGAGACACCCTCTGCACCAGGTTCTGTTACGCAAGTTCGCACCATAACTTTTGACCTTATGCGTATAGCAAAATCTTTACATATACCCATTTTTATTATAGGACACATAACAAAAGATGGCTCTATAGCAGGGCCTAGAGTTTTAGAACACATGGTAGATACTGTACTGTATTTTGAAGGAGATATGAACTCGGATTTACGTCTTTTACGTGGCTTTAAAAACCGTTTTGGTGCTACTAATGAAGTCGGTATTTTCGAGATGAATAAAGAGGGACTCAATGATGCAAAATCTATGGCAGGTAAATTTTTCAATAAAGAAAAACTTCAATCTGGCTCTGCATTGACTGTTATAATGGAAGGTTCACGCCCTATCATCATAGAGGTACAAGCACTTGTTTCGGAGTCTTATGGACACGCTAAGAGAAGTTCAACAGGCTTTGACAATAACCGTTTAGGAATGCTACTAGCACTTTTGGAGAAAAAACTTGACTTGCCTCTTGGTACCTATGATGTGTTTATAAATGTATCTGGAGGCATCAAGATTAACGAGCCATCGGCTGACCTTGCCATAATAGCATCTATACTTAGTAGCTATAGAGATAGAGAACTAAGCTGTGAAACACTATTTTTAGGTGAAGTTAGCCTTACTGGTGAAATACGTGAAATATCGGGACTTTCACAACGACTTAAAGAGATAGAAACACAAGGGTTTACAAAAGCAGTCATACCAAATAAACCTATGGAAAAAACAAAAATCAAATGTTTTATAGCTGATGAAGTCTCTAAAGTGGTTGAATGGATGTAATGGTATAATAAGTTTATGAAAATTGGAACAGACATTACAGAAATAAACCGCATAAAAATACTCATAGAAAAATATGGTGATACTTTTAAAAAACGATTTCTTACAGACTATGAAATAGCTACACTAAAAAAAGTAGAGAGTACGGCAGGGTATTGGGCGGCTAAAGAGGCTATATCTAAGGCATTGGGTTGTGGTATAGGAAAATCTCTATCGTTTCACGACATCACAATATCTAAAGACAAACTAGGTGCACCCTCTTTTTCTCTTAGCAAAGATGCACAAAAAAGACACCCTATTAAAAACTCATCTCTTTCCATAAGCCACGATGGTGGCTTTGCTATCGCAGTAGTTGTAATCGCAACGTGACAAGTATCTAATAGAGTTAATATGCTCAATATGTTGTTTTATAAAACTACTCAACAGTTACACTCTTGGCTAAGTTTCTAGGCATATCTACATCATTTCCTAATCTAATAGATATTTCAAGGGCAAGTAGCTGTGTTACTACCATCATCTCAAAAAACTCTACCATTGGGTGAGAACTGTATCTTGTTTGTATAAAATCATCTGATAATTCAAATGGTTCTGGGCTAATGGCTAAGATGGTAGCATCTCGTGCAGATAGCTCCTCTACGTTTGATTTTATCTTCTCATAATGCATACTCTTTGGCATAAGGGCTATGGTAAAGAGTTCGCTATCTGCTAAGGCTATTGGGCCATGCTTCATCTCTCCTGCTGGATAACCCTCTGCATGAAGGTATGATATCTCTTTTAGCTTTAACGCACCCTCTAGTGCAAGAGGAAAAAATATATCTCGACCTATAAAAAAGAAACCGTGACCATGCAAATAACGCTTACTAAGCCTATGCAGTTTAGAGTGTAACTCATCTGTAACCATAAGTGCCTTAGGAGTATGTAGCATAGCATCTATCTCATTTTTTAGTAGCTCTTCACTTATGGTTTCTCTTGTCTGGGCGATATATAGTGCTAGCATCCAAAGAACCATAGTTTGAGTAGCAAATGCTTTTGTACTAGCTACTCCTTTTTCTATGCCTGCACGAGTCAGTATGGCAGTATCGCTTTCACGCACTATGGAGGAGTTATCTACATTACAAATGCTAAGGCTTTTAAGTCCTGCACGTTTTGCCATCTTGAGAGCTTCTAACGTGTCGGCAGTCTCTCCACTTTGAGAAATGGTTATAAAAAGCGTATCTTTAGTTAATAATGGACTTTTGTATCTAAATTCTGAAGCTATCTCTATATCGCATCTTATTTTAGATATACGTTCAAACAGATAAGCTGAAGTTAAAGCAGAGTGGTAGCTAGTACCACAAGCACAGATTTTAATGGAAGTTATGCCATCAAATAAAGCATTATCTACCTCATCAAAAGAAATGCTACTATCAAGCACACGCCCTATCATAGTTTCACTCATTACTCTACTTTGTTCATAAATCTCTTTTTCCATAAAAAAACGGTAGCCATCTTTTTGGGCAGATACTTTATCTGCTGTGAGTGTTTGCTTTATAAAGCTTTTTTCACCATCGGCATTAAAGAGTTTTAGTTTACCTTTTTTAGCATACCCATACTCCCCATCTTCTAGGTAATAAACCTCTTTAGCTTTTCCTATAATAGGTGTATCTGAAGATGCAAAATATATATCGTCACCATTAAACCCAACAAGCATAGGCGAACCATATTTTGCAAAATATATAGTATCTGGGTCTGCTTCCGTGATAAGTAAAGTAGCATAAGCACCCTCTAATCCATTTACGGTCTGTTCAAATGCACAAAAGACAGATTTGGCTGTTTTATGATTTTTTTCAAATAGATGAACTATGGTTTCTGTATCTGTTTGACTTAAAAAGTTTACACCATCGTTCTGAAGTTCATCTTTAAGTGCTTGATAGTTTTCTATAATTCCATTGTGTACCACATAAGAGTAAGCTCCTAAATGTGGGTGAGCATTAAGCTCTGTAGGTTTACCATGTGTTGCCCACCGCGTATGACCTATGCTTACGCCAAAGCCATTGGTGCTATAATTTTTAGTTTTTTCTCTAAGATTTTCTAACTTTCCTATGGCTTTAAACTGATTTAGCTTATCTCCCTCTATAACGGCGATACCTGCTGAATCATACCCACGGTATTCTAACTCTTGAAGACCATCTAGTAATATCTCTTTTTTTTCTTCGTTTCCTAAATACCCTACAATTCCGCACATATTATTTTCCACCTGTTAATTTTTCTACAATTTTGTTAGTATTATGGCAAAAGTTTCCATTCTTTTCAATGAGAAACATATCTCTCACTCTGTTTTTTAGTGTATGCACTTTTGCTGTGACTATATCTATGCTCATTTCATCAAACATGCCTACTATATAGGCAAGTAGTCCTTTTTGGTCTTTTGCATTTATATGCATAATAGCATAGGTCTTAGAGTGTTCACAGTCTATATCTATCTCTTTTTTTTGAATATTAACATGAAAATGGCTTTTCTTTAAAGGTGATGTAAAAGATTTATCTATAGTCTCTTCTAAAAAACCAACCTCTTCATCGCTTATGGTTTCATTAAAGTCTATCTTGAAGTATTTTAGTCCGTTAAATAGTTTACATATATCCATATTTACAACATGAATATTAGATAGTTTACCTAGCAGATAGCTAAGGTCAAAAGATTTTGTACGTATTATCTCTATAGTCAAGTATGCTTCATTCGAGATGGAACAAGTATAGCTTTTGGTCTCAAATGCCTTACTAGTAATAGCTAAAATACGCTTGGTACTGTAACGCAAAAAAAGTAAGTTTGAGGGAATAGAAATTATTTTATTTTGATTGGTTCTACTAAGCTCTTTAAATTGTTCAGTGCGTTTTAAAGAAGCTATTTTCTTTGTACGCTTTTGGGCTTCATCTAGCATCTTAGTTTGTCCCAATACCTCAACAGACTGCTTGTATAGCGTTCGTATGAGTTTAGCCGAAAAAGAGTTGTATATATCGTTTCCCACACCAGACATATCAGCATAAGTTAAAATATAAATCATATCTAAAAGTTTTTGTGTTTTAAAGTAAGATGCAAATGACAAAATGACAGTTTCGTTATATAGGTCTTCTCTTTGAGCTACTTTAGACATAAGTGTATGTTGCAGTATAAGAAGTTCTCCCATTTTTATAAGTTCTTCGTTTATATGTAATTTACCTGCAAATACCTTAAATAACGATGCTCCAACATAATGATGGTCTCTCTTTCTTCCTTTACCTGCATCATGCAAAAAAACGACTAGTTTAAGCATAGCTTTTTCATCTTCTTTCAAAGAGTGCCAAAGTTCTTTTATGAAAGTATCTTCTATATTTTCCAAATGATATAGACAACGAAGAGAGTGTCTATCTACCGCATATTCATGATAGCCATCAAATTGTGGCAAATTAACTACTTTTTTTATGGGTGGTATGGTGTATTTAAGAAGTTTGGCATATGAAAGTGCTACCAAAACAGAATATACATATGGTCTATAAAAAAGTTTAGAGATGATGTCATAGAGTGTATCATCAAGACGTTCAGGTTTTTGTATGATTGTTAATTGTTGCAAAAGAGATGGGTGAGCAGTAAAAGGTTTTGTTGCACTAGAACTAAGGCTAGTAAGCACTTCATGAAAGTACTTATGTGAGCTAACAGGGTACAAATAGTTTTTCTTTATGTTTTCAACTTTGTAGTTGCTAGTTAATGCATCTAGCCATATCATACTGTAGAGTCTTATGGTTTTTAAACTTCCTATGACCTTTGATGCAAAACGCATATGGTCTTTTTTGTCCATCTTGTAGCCTAGCAACAAAGCAACATCAGGCAAAAGGTCTAGTCTAAGTTTATCCTCTTTTTTCTTTGCAACCAAATGCAAGGCAGAACGAACACGAAACAAAAACTCCAAAGCCACTCTAAAGCGTTTATACTCTTTTTCATCTACTATATTTAAAGATATTGATTTGATATTGTCTGTATTATAAAGTATTTTACCTACCCAATAAACAAGATTTGCATCTCTAAAACCACCTGCTCCATCTTTTAAGTTTGGCTCCATAGTTATAGGAAATCTATGATGCTTTTTTTCTTGTTCCTCAAGTTTTAAGTTTATAAAACCTTCTATGTCGTTATGACGTATCTGTGTAATAGCATTTTGAGTCTCCGTCCAAATAAAGCTAGAACCCTCTATAAACCTAGACTCAAGAAGTGCTGTTTTTATGGTTATATCGGTTTTTGAAACATCAAATAAATCCTCTACAGTATGAACACGATGCCCCAATTTAAGCCCTGTATCCCAAAGGATATAGAGGATTTTCTCTATCATCTCTTTAATGTTATATCCTGATATTTCCTTGTAAACTATCATAAGGTCTATATCGGAATGAACACAAAGTTGCTCTCGCCCATATGAACCCAAAGCAACAAGTGCCATAGGAATGGAGTTTTTCATAGGAGCATAGTCGCCAAACATCTCACGCTGTGCCACTTTAAATATGAGTTTTAAAATGCTATCTATTTTTCCAGTGTGCTTCACAAGGAAATCTTTCCCTCCTGAAGTAGCAAAGGTCTCTTCGAGTGTATCAAAATAGGTTTTTATATCTTGTTTTAAAGCTTTTGCTATTTTGAAATCGGGTGCATTCTCATACAAAAGTTCTTCTATCTGTGCTTTTACTTTCTCCACTTACTAACTCCTAAACTATTAGTGTTATAATACCCAAAATAACTAATGGCAGGTGATAATTGATGGATTTAATTCAAAAGGTACGCGATAGGATTAGACTAACCCAAGAAGAGGGCGAAGCACTTTATGATTTAGATTTATATACATTAGGCGAATTAGCCGATGAAATACGAAAAGAAAAATTTGGAAACAAATCATACTTCAACATCAACCGCCATATTAACCCCACCAATGTCTGTGCAGATGTTTGTAAATTTTGTGCTTACTCTGCCACACGTAAAAATCCTCACCAATACACTTTGACCCATGAGCAAATCTTAGATATAGCTACTAGCTCCATAGAAAAAGGTGCAAAAGAATTACACATAGTTTCTGCTCACAATCCAAAAGATGGTGTAGAGTGGTACATGGGGGCGTTTAGAAAAATACGTGCTAAATTTCCAGATGTACACATAAAGTCTATGACGGCAGCGGAGATAGATTTTATATCACGCGAGTATGGACACTCTTACGATGAAGTGATAGATATGATGATAGAAAATGGAGTAAATTCCATGCCTGGTGGTGGTGCTGAAATATTTGATGAAAAGGTACGTGAATATCTCTGTAAGGGTAAAGTAACTTCTAAACAATGGCTAGAGATACACGAAAAATGGCACAACAGAGGCAAAGAGTCAAATGCAACTATGCTTTTTGGTCATGTAGAAACACGTGCTAACCGCATAGACCATATGCTACGTTTACGTGACCTGCAAGACAAAACTTCTGGCTTTAATGCCTTTATACCTCTAGTCTACCAAAAAGAAAATAACTACCTTAAAAACTGCAACTTTCCATCTGGACAAGAGGTACTTAAAACTTATGCCATTGCTAGAATATTACTAGATAACATTCCAAATATTAAAGCCTACTGGGCAACAAGCACCATAAATCTAGCCCTAATAGCACAAGAGTTTGGAGCTAATGACTTAGATGGAACCATAGAAAAAGAAGCTATCCAATCAGCCGCAGGAGCAAAAAGTGCCAATGGTATGGAACTAGATGACTTTATAGCACTCATTAAAAATTCTGGGTTTATACCTGTGGAACGAGATAGCTTGTATAATGAGCTAAAAGTATATGCATAAAATATACTACCCTTACGAAGAATTTAAAGAAGATTTAAAAACTCTCATAAATAAAATAGACCAACCCTTTGATGCTATATTGGGCATAGCAAGAGGTGGTTTAAGTATGGCTCAAATGTTAGGGGAATACTATGATTTACGTGAAGTATATGCCATTAACACCATAGGCTATGAAGATACACAAAAAAAAGCATCTGTCGAAGTATTTAACATTCCTAATTTAAAATCAGTAAAAACAGTGCTAATAGTAGATGATATTATAGATAGTGGAGATACCATGGTTGATGTCTTGAGAGTATTAAACGATAAATATCCAAAAATTACTTTTTTAACCGCTTCAATCTTTTACAAAAAAACTGCTTGTATAAAACCCACGTGGTACATAAAAGAACCCTTAGGGTGGGTAGAGTTTTTTTGGTCTAAAGATTTACAAGTTTTTACAAATAATCCTGTATAAATCAAACAAACAGAAAAATTTGTAAAAGATAAATCAAGCAGTCAAAAGACTACCCAATCATAGCCTCTAACTCTTCTTTTGAAACTTTATTAAAGTTCAAGTACTTATAAATCTCATCTGTCATTTCAGGTTTGATTTTATCAGCAACAATCTCTGCATATTCAGAAGCTGTTGGTAATGCACCTTTAAGAGCAACCACGGCTGCTAGTTCTGCTGAACCAAGATACACTTGTGAACCTTTTCCAAGTCTGTTGTCGAAGTTTCTAGTACTTGTACTAAATACCCATGCGTTTTGTGCAACGGCTGCTTGATTACCCATACAGAGTGAACAACCTGGAATCTCTGTTCTTGCTCCTGCCATACCAAATACAGAGTAGTAACCCTCTTCTTGAAGCGTCTTCTCATCCATTTTTGTTGGAGGACAAATCCATAGTTTAGCTTTTACTGCACCTTCGCCTCTTAGTACTTCTGCATTGGCACGAAAAAGTCCAATGTTTGTCATACAAGAACCAACGAAGACCTCATCAATCTCTGTTCGCATACCTGCTTCATGAATTTCAGTAAGAGTTTTAACATCATCTGGGTCATTAGGACATGCTAAAATTGGCTCTTTAATCGCACTCATATCAATCTCAATAACAGCAGCATATTCAGCATCGTTATCAGCTTCAAGTAACTCTGGATTAGCAATCCATGCTTTCATTTTATCTGCACGTCTTTGAAGGGTAGCTTTGTCTTCATAACCTTGAGCTATCAACTCTTCAATAAGTACAATGTTTGACTCTAGGTACTCAATGATAGGCTCTTTGTTAAGCTTAACAGTACACGCAGCAGCTGAACGCTCGGCACTTGCATCAGAAAGTTCAAAAGCTTGTTCACACTTAAGGTCTTCTAAACCTTCAATTTCAAGTACACGACCTGCAAAGATGTTTTTCTTACCTGCTTTTTCAACCGTTAAAAGACCATCTTTAATTGCTTGATGAGGAATGGCATTTACCATATCTCTAAGCGTAATTCCTGGTTGCATTTCACCTTTAAATCTAACAAGAACAGACTCTGGCATAGTAAGTGGCATCATACCTGTAACACCTGCAAAGGCAACAAGACCAGAACCAGCAGGGAAAGAGATACCAATTGGGAATCTTGTATGGCTATCTCCGCCAGTTCCTACTGTATCAGGAAGACACATTCTGTTTAACCAAGAGTGGATAACTCCATCACCTGGACGTAAGATAAACCCTTTTCTCTCTGTCCAGAATTTTGGAAGAGTGTGTTGTAAATCAATATCAGCAGGTTTTGGGTACGCTGCTGTATGACAGAACGATTGAAGTACAAAGTCTGAACCAAAGTTTAACGCTGCTAGTTCTTTAATCTCATCTCTTGTCATTGGACCTGTGGTATCTTGAGAACCAACCGTTGTTGCTACTGGCTCACAGTAAACACCTGGTTTAACACCCTCAATTCCACACGCACGACCCACCATCTTTTGAGCCAAAGAGAAACCTTTACCATTGTCAGCAGGTTGTGAAGGAGTCATGAAAATATCTCCTGCATCCATACCGAGTGCTTCTCTTGCTTTTGCAGTTAATCCTTTACCGATAATAAGTGGAATACGCCCACCAGCTCTCATCTCATCTGGAAGTGTGTTTGGCTCAATGGTAAATTCAGATACAACTTCACCCTCTTTTTCAATTACACCATCAAAAGGTTTAACGGTAATTACATCACCAGTTTCTAGTTTTCCAGCAGGAGCTTGAATAGGAATACATCCACTATCTTCTGCTGTATTAAAGAAAATAGGAGCAATAATATCACCAATAACAATACCACCCGTTCTCTTACCAGGGATAAATGGAATATCTTGACCCATGTGCCATTGAACAGAATTAATTCCTGATTTTCTCGAACTTCCTGTTCCTACAACATCACCAACGTAAGCTAAAGGGTGACCTTTTTCTTTAAGTGCTTTCATTGTATCAAGTGGATTGTCCATTCTGTTTACTAAGAAAGAGTTTGCATGAAGAGGAATATCAGCTCTTGTAAATGCTTCTGATGCAGGAGAGAGGTCATCTGTATTGGTCTCACCTGGGATTTTGTAAACCGTTACTTTAATCTCTTTTTCCATCTCTGGCTTGTTGTAGAACCACTCAGCATTTGCCCAAGACTCAACAATCTCTTTAGCCAAAGCATTACCTTCATCCATGAGTGCTTTAACATCGTTAAATGAATCATAAACAAGAAGTGTATTTTTAAGCTCATTGGCTGCGGATTGTGCTACTTCTTTATCGTCTGATTTAAGGGCATCTACCAATGGTGCAACATTAAATCCACCAAGCATGGTTCCTAAAATTTCTGTTGCTCTTTTAGCATCAATTGTTTCACAAGAGGCATTTCCCTGAACAATATCATTTAAAAAAGCTGCTTTTACATACGCTGCATCATCAACACCTGCAGGTACATGCTGTGTGAAAAGCTCCATTGCATAATCTGCATCTTCAATTGGATTAGCTTTTAATAATTCTACTAACTCTGCTACTTGGTCAGCTGTAAGGGCAAGTGGTGGTACACCAAGCTTTGCACGTTCCTCGGTATGTTTTTTATAATCTTCTAATAAGCCCATAAAGGTCTCCTGTGTGATATTTTGTCCCTAATAGTAGCAAAATATCGTTTTAATTATGTGCTATAAAGCTCATAGTCAAAAGAGAGTTTTTTTATGTATCGGATAGTTACAAAATCTCTCTATTTCCTTTCGAATTAGGTGGAGAAAGTACACCTTTAGCCTCAAGTTGTTCTATAATATTTGCTGAACGATTATATCCTATTTGTAACTTACGTTGCAAATAGGATATAGATGTTTTATTATCTACAAGAACTACTTGCTTTGCTTCGTCATAGAGTGGGTCTAATACTATTTCTGTAGAGGCATCTTTTGATATTTTATCGCTACTACCAGACAATAGATAACTTTCGTCATACTCTGGCTCTCTTTGTTTCTTTATGTAATCAACTATTTTTTCTATTTCATCTTCTGCATTCCATGGGGCATGTATACGCACAAGTCCTGTAGAACCAGGAGGGGTAAAAAGTCCATCACCGCGACCGAGTAAGCTATCTGCCCCCATAGCATCTAATATTACTTTTGAGTCAATACGTGCTCCAACACGATAGCTAAGACGAGATGGAAGATTGGCTTTTATCATGCCAGTTACCACATCTACAGATGGTCTTTGTGTAGCAACTATGAGATGTATGCCACAAGCACGTGATTTTTGAGCTAGACGTGCTATGGAGTATTCCACCTCTTTACCGCCACTCATCATCAAATCTGCAAGCTCATCTATGACCACCACTATATACGGGAATGTATCGCCATCTGTTTTGTTCATTTTTTCATTATAATTTTCTATATTTTTAGTGCGTGCCTCTGCCATAAGTTTATAGCGACGCTCCATTTCTGCTACCATATTTGATAATGCAGCTATGGCTTTGGCTGGTTCTGTAATAACAGGCGTAATAAGATGCGGAATATCTTCATAAGAAGCAAACTCTAGCATTTTAGGGTCTATAAGCATAAGCTTTAACTGGTCTGGGTCATTTCGGTAAAGCAAGGAGAGTATCATGGCATTAATACCTACAGACTTACCAGAGCCTGTAGTACCTGCTATAAGTAAATGTGGCAATTTCTTAATATCTGTGACAAATGGATTTCCAACAATGTCTTTGCCTAATGCAACAGTAAGTGGAGAACTTGAATTTTTAAATATGTCACTCTCTAGTATTTCACGCAAGTAGATAGTATCTATGCTCTCATTTGGTATCTCTATACCTACAACATCTCGTCCTGGTATTGGAGCTTGCAATCGTATGGTTTCAGCACTTAATGCCATAGCCAAATCATCTTGAAGCCCCAATATTTTAGATACTTTAACATTTGGTGCAGGTTTAAACTCAAATGTTGTAACTAAAGGGCCAGAATAAGTACGAACAACATCGCCATCTATTTTAAATTGTGATAATTTAGAGAGAATATCCTCTATTTTTCTATCTATTTCCTCTTCATTTACTTTTTTGATAATCTTTGGAGCTTTTTGCAAAAACTCAAGTTTAGGCAATTTAAAGTTAGTTGGTTTAGTGACAAAACCTTTGTCTATTTGCTCCATAAGTTTTGAATTTTCTTCAAGTTCTTCTACTATTTCAACATTAGAAATATTAGGAGGTGTACTTTTAGTTTTCCTTAACTCTAACTCCTCTTCCATTTCATGCTCAATATCTAAAATTTCATTAATTACAGAATCTTCTTCATCTAAATATATTATTGGTGCTTCCGATACTTTTGGTTTGGAGAATTTATTTTTTTCTATTACTTTACGCTTTGTTGTCACCTTTTTTTTAGGTCTAGTTTTTTTAGATTTTAAAGTAGTTAACATTTCATCTTCCGAAAAAGTGGAAGAGAGTCTTGTAAATATCTTTTTAAATAAAGTGAATAGTACGGAAGGTAAAGTAGTCATATATCCAAATAGACGTAATATATTATTTGGCTTATTTGAAATAATATCTTCAAGAGAAAAGTCCTCATCTAATAAAAAGACAAAAGATAAAGAGATTATCATCAACCAGAAGAACCAAAGCCCTGCCTTGCCTATGAATGGTTGTAAAAATTCAACTACTTGTATACCTAAATATCCTGCATTTTTAAAGTCCAACACCAAAGCTTCAAAAATAACAATAGATATAAAAAAGAGTATCCACCCCAAATAAAAATCAAGTTCTCTTCGTAGGTATCCATAATTATAAAATTTGTAAAGAGGATAAAATAGTATAAAAATATTAATATACGCCAAATATCCAAAAAGATATATATTTGTATCTCCTATCATTTTTCCAATATTACCTGTGAGAGAAGTCCCATGAAATAGTGTAGAAAAAGCTCCATACAAAAAAAGTATTGAGGTTATAATTATCGTAATCTTCAAGTTTACCCCTAATTTAATTTCAAGATGATATTATAACAAATTAAATTAATTATAAACTATATTTAAGCTCATAATGAGTAAAATTCTTTTTCACATTTTAAATGTAAAATTGCCGCAGTGATGGAACTGGTAGACTTGGTAGACTCAAAATCTTCTGCCCTCGGGCGTGTCGGTTCGAATCCGACCTGCGGTACCACTCATAACAATGTTTCATTGCTATAATTATTTAAAAATCAACCTAAAAATCGTTCCTTCTTTTAATACAGTTTGAACCTCAATTTTAATCTTTAAAACATCACTTAACTTCTTAACAATATGCAAGCCAATACCTAAGCCTCTTTCATGCTCCTTATAAAAACGCTTAAAAATCTTTTTAGGATTTTTGATACCTTGCCCTGTATCTTTGATAGTCAAACTATGCTCTTTGGTGTTGTAGTCTATCAATACGCTACCGTGATGCTTATTGTATTTGGAGGCATTTACTATAATGTTATCTACAATACGCACAAAATCTTTTTTAAAACTTTCTAAAACTATAGTGCTATCAATGTTTATAGTATAGTTCAAGTTAGGATAATTTTGTTCTATCATATGTACACGTTCTTCTATGACTTCCAAAAGATTAAACTTCTCTTTTTGAGAACTTTCAAACTGAAGATAGTCTCGTAAATTTTTTTCTAAAGCCAAAATATTTTCAATACTACGTTCTATCCTGCTTACTTTTTTATTTTTTCCTATATCTTTTTGTAATAATGATAAATTTAGTCTCATAGTGGAAATAGGTGTATTAAAATCATGCAAAATATCTTTGATAAACTCACGCGTCAGAACCAAAGCATTTCGCAAAGGATAGAGGGCATAAAAAGAAAAAAGTATGGACAATAGAAAAGTACCTAGCAAAGTAAGTAAGGTACTTAGGCGTAAATTTTGATGTAAATAATGTATTTGTTTGTGATAGGCATCTGGGGTCAATGAGAGTTTTAAACAAAAGTCACTATCATCTTGAATAGGATAAAGACTTGAAATTTCATGTTCTTTTTTAAAAAGAAGATAATACCTATCAGAGTCTTTAGGTTCAAATTCTATTTTAAATTCTTTACAATCTAAAGAATAACTGCATAAGTGCATTTTAGAAAGAAGCTTTTCATCAAAATGTTGCAATTCTCTTTGATAATTTAAATAAAAAACAATGCCTAAGAGCGTTCCCATTGAAAGAAAAAAAAGAAAAAAACTTTTTATAAACGATTCTATCTCAACATGTTTCAACTCTATATCCTATGCCATGAATACTTCGTATTTCTATGCTTGTTAGTTGCTTGAGTTTATTTAAAGCCACTCTAAGGGCAGAGAGAGATTTGATATCGCTATCATCGATAATCCTTTGCACATCAAGGGTTTCGTCTAAATGTGTCATAAAAAGGTGAAATAATTCTTGTTGTTTTTTGCTCAAAAATATAAGTTCTCCTTCACTTTTCAACTCGCGTGTATCGGGATTATAAAGTAAATTTTTATAGGAGATACAATTATTTTTAGTCTTGAATTTAGAAGATATGCGTAACAATAATTCTTCTGGAAAAAAAGGTTTTTTGAGATAATCATCAGCTCCTATCTTAAAGGCTTTTGTCATTGTCTCCAAATCAACCAAAGCAGAGATAAAAATAGTAGGGGTATTATCTGAAGCATTTCGCAAAGATGCCAATAGCTCCAAACCATTAAAATGAGGCACAGAAATATCGAAGATATAAAAGTCAAATTTTTGATTATAGCTTACTTCGGAAGCTTCAATGCCATCTTTAACCCATGTCACTGCATAGCCCTCATCGTTCAACATTTCTTCAAGCGTCTCACCCAAATCAAGCTCATCTTCCATAAGAAGAATATTTATTTTTTTACCAATAGTAGCCAATGTTTACTCCTACACTTTTTCTTGAACCAACAGAAAGAAATCCATGCCTGTAGTTAATGGTACTAAACCAATGCTGGTTGATACTATAGTAGCCATACAAAGAGAGTATTTTTAGATTATCAGAACCTTTAAAGACACTATTGCTCTGATTATAAGAAATGCTTGTATAAAGCTTTTTGTTCCAAGTATAGCCTATACTAGTGCTATATGAGAATGTATTATTATAAGAGACAATATTGTCTTTATTTCTATCTCCTATTTTTCCATAACCAAACTCTACAATAAAAGAAAATTTATCCCTTGTATAACGTCCATAAAGTGAGGTTGAATAGTCAATATTGTTATCATTACTGTTGTATGTGGGAAATACAATTCCTCCCGTAAACTTCAAATAAAAGTTTTCAAAAGCCTGAAACAAGTAAGAGATATTTACATAGGTATCATTCATGCCCATGCTTATTTGTCTATTTGCTGATATTTCATAAAAAGAACTAGAAAGTTGCAAAGACCATACTTTATAATAATAATCAAGTGTAATAGAAGATAGGGTTAAGTTTGAACTTTTATCTGTAGAATAACTCTTGCCCAAAAGAATATCAAAGTGTTGGAAAGAGACTAAGCTTTTGACACTACAGCCTGACAAATCTACCAAATCTGTCAATAGAGTATTCTTGCACTTATCATTTTTATCTATTACTCCGTCCATATCACTATCAATATATGCTAACAAAGAAGAGCTAAAGACTAAAAAATAGATAAGAATTTTATACAAAGTAGATGCCTTCTTACTTATAATTATGATTTGAATACTTTTCTGAATGGTTTATTCGTTCATGTATTTTATGTTTATCATTATGCTCTTGCTTATACTCTCTATTGGTCGTATTTTGGCTATATATGCTATTTTCTTTATGATTTCCTTGTAGTTTATCTTGAAGTCTAGCTATAGTTTCTATTCGTTTTTCTTGATTCATAGAAATTAATTGTTTTTTGATATTGTTCATAAGCTCTACACGTCTTTGAGGAGAAGCTTTTTCTAAAGCATAAATCTGTTCGTTAATCGTTTGAGGAAATAAAATAACAGTGCTAACGATTAATGAAAAAATTATTTTCATATAAATTCCTTATATAGCTTTAGACTTAAAACAAACAATAAAAATAGTAGCAAAGTATCACTTTTAGATACTTTGCTCTTTGTGTATAATATATACTTTTATTTATTATCGTCTTCTAGGTTACTTTAATTGTGATTGGTTTGGGTATTCGTTGAATTATTATCCATGTTACTATTTGCACCTTGTTTTATTTCAACAAAAGAACCCATAGCCAATTTTCCACCAATAGCAAGATACCCTACACGCTTATGAGTTGTTAAATCAACTTTTACAAAAGCTCCCTCTTCGGTTAAAAACATATAGAAATAGCGACCATCTTTTGAAAAGTGATATTTAGGATGAGATTGTGTTTGTACCGTGCCTAAATCACTTTGAGCTAAATTGCTCACATTAATATCTGCTATTTTTTCATGAGTCAATGTATTCATAAGTGTAATAAAACTGTCTTTGTGATTGATAACAATAGCCATATTGTTATGTTTCATTTCAGCTGTATGTCCTGCACCTTTTCCTACCTTAAGCGTTTTGATAATACGCATAGGATTAGTAGTATAATCTACTACAAACAGATTACCTTCGTCTGAACCAACATAAATAGTTTTTTGGTCTTTCAAAAAATTAAGATGATGCACACCCATAACATCAGGAGAAAGCCCTACTTTTTTAATCTCTAAATTTTCAACTATAGATAAGCCTTGTCCTGCTAAAAATTCTAATTTTAATACCGAAGGATAGACCCCTGTAGCACCCTCTGCCGTAGCATAAAAAATAGTTGATGTTTGTATTCCGTGTTTACTTCCTTTTTGTCCATGTATTTCTGGAGGTACAAGGTTATGCACAGGTGAAGGTGTTGCGATTTCATTTACTTTTGTCGTATTCCACTCACCTATGCTATTTTTCTCAATCTTATAAGTAGAGATTGATTTGTTTTGACGATCGATTAAAACAAAATGATTTTGATTGAGCCAATGCGGGTGTCCTGATGCCATTGTTCCACTAGATACATAACTATGCCCACTCGTTGTTGGAGCAGTGACAACATTATTTCCAACCGTAGAAATTACCATATCTGTACCACTATCAACAATAGACACCATCGCCTTATTTACTCCCGAAATGGAAACTAATCCCGTTTGCTTTTGAACATCAATACTTCTTGGATAAAAATCTAAGGGAATATTTTTTGTAATGCTATTTGTAGCAGAATTAAACACTCCTAGAGCATTACTTCCTCTGTTATCAACATACATTTTAGGTGTTGATGAGCCATGAGAAGTTTGGGTTTTAATGACTTCGGCTGCATAACTTACACTCTTACCTGTGGCAATACTATCAAGAACTTTCATATTTTCAACATCAACCACTACAATAAGATTATTGGCTTTGTCTCCAAAATAAGCTTTGGTTTGTTCTGTTGATGAACTACTTGTATGTTGTGTATCACCTGAAGTAGATGTATTATTACTAGTTGTCCCATTACACGCTACAAATAGCAGTGAAGCAATAGCAATCGAACTTAGTGTGATTAATTTTTTCATTTTTTTATCCTTTGAATTGTTTTTCTAGGTAGGATTGTATTAAAAAAGTATTATTTATATGTAAGTTATATATTAGGAAAATATTAGTTTTAAAAAATATGATGCACATAACCACAAACACACTTCTTGCACGTAAGCATATTATAATAACACTATAAACAGATAAAGGAAACAAAATGATTTACAAAATAGAAAGTAACATCCCAAAAAAGATTATAGAGATTGAGATAGAAGAGAAAGCTAAAGCTGTTGGTTTTGGTGTACTTAACGCTTACAATTTTACAAAGATTTTAGAGAGCAAAGGTTTTCCAATTGAGCAAGAGATTACAGTGTTTGAACTTTGTAATCCTAAAGGAGCTCATGATGCACTTGAGAACATTGCTGAAATTTCGGTCTATCTTCCTTGTCGTCTTTCAGTTTATGAAGAGAATGGTAAAACCATCTTAGCGACCATTGGATTTGATGATATTTTAAATGCTGTTGAGGTAGATGAAGCGTTTAAAAGTTTTATGTCAGGTCTTTTTGAAAATTTACAAAAACTCATGTTGAGTTGGGAATAAAGGATAAAAAATGAACGGATTTGGAATGGGATTGGGTTGGTTAATACCCATAATAGTGATTGTTGGATTGGTCTACTTCTTGAATGATAACGAAAGAAGAGGTAACCGTAATAGAGCTTCTGCTAAAGAGATACTTGATGTGCGTTTAGCAAAAGGTGAGATAACAAAAGAGGAGTATGAAGAGTTACTTAAAGCTCTTCATTATTAGTAAATAAACCTTTAGGAGGTGTATTATGAAAGACCTTGTCTGTGGAATGGAGATTGACTCCTCCACCCAATTTAAAACTACACTACATGAAGAGGAGTATCTCTTCTGTTCAGAATCTTGTCAAGAGAAATTTGTTCAAAATCCCCATAGCTATTTACCTCACAATCATGATAACTGTTCTTTAGAGGATGATGCTTGTGATGTAAGTTTTCAAATAGAACGAAAAGGGAGCAGTTCTGTTTCAGGAGTTAAATACACCTGTCCGATGCACCCTGAAATCATTAGAGACCAAGCAGGTGCTTGTCCTAAATGTGGTATGGCACTAGAGCCGATGGGGGTTGAATTAGAAGAGGATGACAGCGAACTACGAGATATGACCAAACGATTTTGGGTCTCGGTAGTACTCTCTTTACCTCTTTTTATAATTGCGATGATGAGTGATTTAATGCCCTCTTCTTTACCCCAATCGCTCTCTTTAGGAAAGATTCAATGGATTGAGTTTCTCTTAGCGACTCCTGTGGTCTTTTGGGGTGGTTGGTCATTTTTTGTACGAGGGTGGAACTCTATTAAAACTTGGAACTTGAACATGTTTACGCTGATTGCCATTGGTGTGGGTACAGCATGGACATACTCGGTGGTGGCTCTTTTAGCTCCTGAAATTTTCCCTGCACTTATGCAGACAAAAGAGGGTTTAGTTCATGTCTATTTTGAAGCAGCAGGGGTAATTACTACGTTGGTTCTTTTGGGACAAGTTTTAGAACTTCGAGCCAGAAGTAAAACCAATGATGCCATTAAAACACTCTTAAA